>Ga0102590_1001260_pt1 | contig 39877 bp, 42 predicted proteins | sample AraplaMF_Col_mMF_FD_76859 | JGI IMG/M metagenome (GOLD analysis project Ga0102590, IMG submission 76859) | Arabidopsis root microbial communities from the University of North Carolina, USA - plate scrape MF_Col_mMF | ecosystem: Host-associated > Plants > Roots > Endosphere | place: USA... | reverse complement strand
GAGCCGGAACTGGCCCTGGGCTACGACATCAACGACAGCTGGTCGGCCGAGCTCAGCTACACTCACCTGTCGAACGGCCAGATCTTCCACCAGGGCAAGAACCAGGGGCTTGACGACGCCGGGGTCCGGCTGGTCTACAAGTTCTGAACCGGGCGGCCTCCCTTCAAGGGTGAGGCCGTCACGCCGATCACAAGAGATGAAACGTCCGCCGCCGAGTCCTGTCGAAGGGCCGCGGGCGCCTTTCGGCAGGTGATAAGGCATATCTGAACATGGCCAATGTGACCGTTGTCGGCGCCCAGTGGGGCGACGAGGGCAAGGGCAAGATCGTCGACTGGCTCAGCAACCGGGCCGACGTCGTCGTGCGGTTCCAGGGCGGCCACAACGCCGGCCACACCCTGGTGGTCGACGGCAAGGTCTACAAGCTGGCCCTGCTGCCGTCAGGCGTGGTGCAGGGCAAGCTGTCGGTCATCGGCAACGGCGTGGTGGTCGATCCCTGGCACCTGCTGACCGAGATCGACAAGATCGCCGAGCAGGGCGTGGCGATCACGCCCGAGCTGCTGGTTCTGGCCGACAATGCCTGCCTGATCCTGCCGCTGCACAAGGACCTGGACCAGGCGCGCGAGGCCGCCTCGACCCAGAAGATCGGCACCACCGGCCGCGGCATCGGCCCGGCCTACGAGGACAAGGTCGGCCGCCGCGCCATCCGCGTCGCCGACCTGGCCGATCCAGAAGCCCTGAAGCCGAAGATCGAGCGCCTGCTCGCCCACCACGGCGCCCTGCGTCGCGGCCTGGGCCTGCCTGAAGCCGACGGCGCCGAGCTGTTCGACGCCCTGATGGCCCTGGCCCCGCGCATCCTGGCCTACGCCCAGCCGGCCTGGCGGCTGCTGGACAAGGCCTACAAGGACGGCCGCAGGATCCTGTTCGAAGGCGCCCAGGGCGCGCTTCTGGACGTCGACCACGGCACCTATCCGTTCGTCACCTCGTCCAACACCGTGGCCGGCCAGGCCTCGGCCGGCTCGGGCATGGGACCTTCGGCCACCGGCTATGTGCTGGGCATCGTCAAGGCCTACACCACCCGCGTCGGCGAGGGGCCGTTCGCGGCCGAGCTCGACGACGAGGTCGGCAAGCACCTGTCGACCGTCGGCCGCGAGGTCGGGGTCAACACCGGCCGGGCCCGCCGCTGCGGCTGGTTCGACGCGGTCCTGGTGCGCCAGTCCGTCGCCATCAACGGCATCCACGGCGTGGCCCTGACCAAGCTGGACGTGCTGGACGGCCTGAAGACCCTGAAAATCTGCGTCGGCTATCGCATCGGCGACAAGGTCGTCGATTACCTGCCGGCCGGCATGCGCGACCAGAGAGCGGCCCAGCCGATCTACGAGGAGCTGGAAGGCTGGAGCGAAAGCACCGCCGGCGCCCGCTCGTTCAAGGACCTCAACGCCAACGCCATCAAGTACGTGCGCCGCGTCGAGGAACTGATCGGCGCCCCGGTGGCCCTGCTGTCGACCAGCCCCGAGCGCGACGACACCATCCTGATGCGCGACCCCTTCCAGGGCTAGCCGTCCGTTCCCCTTCCGGGCGCTCGGCGGAGCCGCCCGGAAGGGGGCGAAAGGCCGTGACAATCCACCGCACGGTAAACGCTTGTGAACCTTGTTCGGCCAAGCTCCGCCCAAGTCCAGGCATGAAGGAACGGCGAGTGCGGCTGCGCGACTTTCTCGACGACGGCCGCGACGGCGACAGCTTGGCCATGAGCCGGCGGGGACGGAACAGCCGTCTGGTCGCCATGGTCGTGATGGCCGGCTTCCTGGCCGCGATCTTCGGCCCGGCGCCCGCCCTGGCCTGGATGGCGACGAATCTGGGCCTGGAGCTGTGGCTGATCCGGCTGATGCGCGGCGTCGAGGCGCGCGCCGGCAAGCCGTCCTCCCTGAGGACCAGGCTGGCCCCGGCCCTGACATTCAGCGGCGTCTGGTCGGCGACCGCCCTGCTCGCCTGGTGGCTTGGCCCGCCGGTCATGAAGTTCGCGGCCCTGCTCACCCTGCTGGGCCTGATCGTCGAGGGCCTCAAATACGCGGCCGTCAGTCGTTCGGCGACGGTGTCGCTCCTCCCGCCGCCGGTGCTGGCGCTCAGCGTCATGCCGTTCTCGGTCGGCAAGCCGCTGTGGATGGAGGTGCTGGCCTCGTCCCTGGCGTTGTTTGGGCTGGGCGGCTACCTGATCGACGCGGCCCGCCTGCTGCGCGCCAACGCTCTGGCGCTGGAGAAGGCCCAGGCCGAGGCCCAGGAGGCCAGTCGCGCCAAGTCGGTGTTCCTGGCGATGATGAGCCACGAGTTGCGGACGCCGATGAACGGGGTCCTGGGCATGGCCCACGCGCTGGGCTCGACCCAACTCGACGCCCGCCAGGCCGACTATCTGGAGACCATCGTCGAGTCGGGCGACGGGCTGATGGCGATCCTCAACGACATTCTCGACCTGTCGAAGATCGAGGCCGGAAAGCTGGAGCTCGAGGCCGTACCGTTCGAAATCCGGGTCCTGGGGCGGCAGCTCCAGCGGGTCTGGCGCGAGACCGCTCGCGTCAAGGGGCTGACGCTGTCGCTGGAGATCGCGCCCGACACGCCGCCCTGGCTGTCGGGGGATCCGATCCGGGTGCGCCAGATCCTGCTGAACCTGGTCTCGAACGCGCTGAAGTTCACCCAGGCGGGCCGGGTCGACATCGCTATCGCGCCGCACGCGGCCGGAGGCGTCGAGATCACGGTGTCCGACACCGGGATCGGCATGACCCTGGAGCAGCAGGCCAAGCTGTTCACCCCGTTCGTCCAGGGCGATCGGTCGATCGCTCGCCGGTTCGGCGGCACCGGCCTGGGCCTGTCGATCTGCCGGGAGCTGGCCGAGATGATGGGCGGCCGCATCGGCGTGGCCAGCCGCCAGGGCGAAGGCTCGACCTTCACCGTCGTCCTGGGCCTGGCGACGGCCGAGGCTCCGGCGTCGGAGGTTGCGCCGGAAGCCGCCCCCGACATCGCCGGCGCGCGGGTGCTGGTGGTCGACGACAACCTGGCCAACCAGGCCGTCGCCCGCGCCATCCTGGAAGCCGTCGGCGTGCTGGTCGCCACGGCCAGCGACGGTCGCGAGGCCCTGGCGCGGCTGCGGGTCGAGGATTTCGACGTGGTGCTGATGGACGTCCACATGCCGGTCATGGACGGCGTCGAGGCGCTGCGGCGCCTGCGGAGCGGAGAAGGCGGTCGCCCTGACATTCCGGTCGTGGCCCTGACCGCCGACGCGATGTCGGGCGAGATCGAGCGCCTGATCGGCCTCGGCTTCGACGACGCCCAGCCCAAGCCGATCCAGCCGGCCGGGCTGATCCACGCGATCGCCTGGCGTCGCCCGCCCGCCCCGGCCCTGGCTCCGGCCCAGATGGGCGTCGGTTGAGCCGCGCGGATTAGCGATTGCTTAGCGGGCCAGGGTTTATGACGACCGGGTCCTAACGGAGGTCCGTCGCCATTGGCCGTCGCGCGTCGCCTGATGAAGTCCGCCAACAAGGCGGATCGCCTGACGCGCAGCCTGCGGGCGCTTGATCGCGAGGCTTCGACCAGCCGCGTGCTCAACCTGCTGGCCATCGAGGCGCGCAGCGGCCACCGGCCCGAACACGGCGAGGCGCCGCTGTTCCGCAACCGCATCCTCAACACCGCCCTGGTGGTCAAGCATCGCCTGCGGGCCGACGACGTCTTCCTGTTCGACGAGATCCGGCCCAACGCCACCAAGATCATCATCCCCTTCGAGCGCAGCGACCTGGGCCTGGGCGGACAGTCGTTCTTCGTGGGGCAGCGCGGCTGGGTGGACCTGCTGCGCGAGGCCTGCAACGAACACACCGACATGGCGCGCGACCTGGCCACCCTGCGCCTGATCGACCAACTGCCGTCCCTGGACCCGTTCCTGCTGCGCGAGCACCTGCGCCGCCACGGCCTGTCGGTGGCCTCCAGCTATTTCGCCCTGTCGACCGCCGACATGGAGCAGATGCAGAGCTTCGTCTCGGCCCAGATCTCGCTGCTGATCGACCTGGCCTATCGCGACGCCGGCCGGGCCGTGCCCGGCGCCCACGCCGCTCGCTTGGTCGAGGCCCTGCTGTCGACCGATGTCGACGAGCGGCTGGAACCGCTGCGCGAGACCCTGGTCATGGACGGCGAGAGCTTCAAGGAAGGCGTCTTCAGCTGGAAGGGCTTCCTCTACTACAAGTGGATGCTGACCCGGCTGTGGACCGAGCTGGACACGGTCGGCGGCGAAATCACCCGGCTGACGATCACCGGCAACCGCGACGCCGGAACCCAGCGCTTCCTGGACGACACCCGCAAGCGCCTGCGGCGCGGCATACTGATCGAGCGCCGGGCGATCATGCGGGCCCTGGACGTCTATGACCGGGCGTTCGACGACCTGATCGACAACGGCAGGCCCCAGGCCTTCCGCGAGTTCCTGCTGCGCGCGCCGGACATGTTCCTGTCGCTGGGCGAAAAGGTCGGGGTGATCGCCCACATCGCCAGCTTCTGGCGCTACCGCTTCCCGACCGGCATGCCCCTGGTCGCCGACATCGAGGACGCGATCGACCTCCTGCAGGACTTCGACGCGGGGCTGAGCGCCAGCCTGGCGGCCTGAATCCGGGACTTTCTGTCGCAAGGGGCGAAGACTAAGCGGATTTTTACCATCGCCCGGCTAGTCTGCGGGCGAGTCATTTTTGGAGCTTCCGGGTCCCGTGTTCGACGGCAACATCCGCACCTTGCAGCGTATCGCGGCGAAGATGCAGCGCGTGCTGATCGTCGACCCGAACACCGCGGCCGTGCGCCTGCTGGCCGACCAGCTGCGCCATGTCGGCAATGTCCAGATCTTCCACGCCGTCTCGGCCGAGGCCGGCTGGGGCATGGCCCGCACGGTCGATCCGCTGCTGATGTTCGTCGAGCACGCGTCCAGCGGCTGCGACGGCCAGGCCCTGGCCCGCAAGATCCGCCGCAGCGACCTGGCCTGCCGCGAGCACCCGATCATCATGTGCACCGCCGAGGCCACGGCCGAGGCGATCTTCGGAGCCCGTGACGCGGGCATCCACGAGTTCATGCGCAAGCCGTTCACGATCAAGGACCTGGAGCGCCGGCTCGAGGCGGTGACGCTGAAGCCCCGCGACTGGGTCGAGGCCGTGCAATATGTCGGTCCCGATCGCCGCCGCTTCAACTCGGCCGAATACAAGGGTCCGCGCAAGCGCAAGGCCGACGCCAGCGGCGCGCCCGCCGCCCGCCTGTCCCAGGCCCTGCGGATCGTCAAGTCGGCCGCCCAGGCGCTGGACAGCGACCCGGCTCAGGCCCGGCGCGCCCTGGCCGCCCAGGCGGTCGAACTCAAGAAGGTCGGCGAGGCGATCAAGGACGCCCGCCTGTTCGAGGCCGCCGCCGCCCTGGAGGCCTGCACGGCCGGCGGCATGGCGCGGACCGAACTGGTCAAGCGCATCGACGGCCTGATGGGCTTCCTGGTCGAGGACGACAACGGCGACCGCGGCGCGGCCTGACCGGTCGGTCTTCGAGCGGCCACGAAAAAGGGCGGCGTCCGCGGACGCCGCCCTTCGTCGTTCGGGAGCCCCGTGGCCAGCCTAGAACGCCAGGCGGGCGATCAGCTGGAACACCGGGCCGGCGTTCTCGCGCTCCAGTTCGTACTCATCGAAGTTGCGATCGTTCTGGTCCTCGATGGTGGTGAACTTGTTGAAGCTTTCCTTCTTGTTGGCGTCCAGCAGGTTGGAGCCGGTCAGGCGGATCGTCAGGTCCTTGCCGATCCGCTTTTCGAGGAAGATCTCCAGGTCGCCGCCATAGGTGGTGGTGACCTCTTCGCCGACCACGCGGCTATAGGCCTCGCCCTGCTTGCGGTAGGTCACGCCGAACGCGGCGCCCCAGGTCGGCAGGTCCTGGATGAAGCCGACGTTCAGCACATAGTCCGACTGGCTGTTGAACTTGCGCGAGCCGAACTCGTCATCGACCGAGCTGTCGAGCCACGAGTAGTTGAGGAACACCCCGGTGTTCTCCAGCCCGATCACTGTCAGCGGCGTCGAGAGGTCGAACTCGATCCCCCAGACCTTGCCGTCGCCGGTGTTGCGGGCCGAATAGACGAACGTGCCGGGCCCCTCGTCGCCTTCGTCGCCAGTGTTGGTCAGCTCGATCAGGTCCTTGACCTTACGGTAGAAGACGTTGACCCCGGCCACGCCCTGCTTGCCCATCCGGCGCTCGTATCCGGCGTCCAGGCCCCAGGCGGTTTCCGGCTTCAGTCGTGGATTGCCGATGAAGTCGTTGTCGCCCAGCTCGGCGGTCAGCAGGGCCGGCGACAGGTAGTCGAAGCTGGGGCGACGGATGGTGCGCGCGCCCGACACGTAGAGCTGGTCGTCGGCGGTGAGGTTGTAGCGCAGCGAGGCCGACGGCAGCAGGATCTTGTAGTCGACGTCGGTGGTGGACGGGACCGTACGGTCCTGCAGGGTGACGTCGGTGGTCTCGTAGCGCAGGCCCGCTTCCCACTTCAGCGCGCCCGACTTGCCGTCCAGCATCACATAGGGATCGACGCGGGTCTGTTCGAACGCGGCGTCGCCGCCGTCGATAACCGCATAGGGACCGAAGGCCGGCGGGTTGGCGCTGGGCAGGTTGTAGCGGTTGCGCGGGACTTCCGTCACCAGCAGGTCGCGCTGCTTCTTCTCGTACTGGACGCCGAACTGCAGCTGCACGTCTTCGGCGATGTCGCGCTTGTGCTCGAGCTTGGCCGAGAACTCGGTGTCCTCCAGGTCGGTCCTGGACTTGTCGCGGGTGATGCGGTCGCCGTCCGGATAGGGGTTGGCGTCGCGCAGGTATTCGGTCTCGTCCTCGAACTCGGCCTCCTTGTCCTTGAACGAGGCGTAGCCCAGCTTCACGCTGGTCTTGCCGCCGAACATGTCGTGGCTGTACTTGCCATTGACCGACCAGCTGTCCTGCTCGATGTCGACGTCGTTGTCGTTCAGCGTCGACAGGTGGGCGTTGTCGCGGACGTCGTTGTTGTATTCGATCGAGTCCTCGTCCTGGTAGCGGTCGGTGTGGACATAGAAGCCGCTCAGGTCCAGGTCGCCGCCGGCCAGCGGAACCTGGTAGCTGGCGTTGAGCGAGTAGTCGGTGCCGTTGCGCACGTCCGTCTGGATTTCGCTGTTGTTGATCGGCGCGCCCGGCTCGTCATAGCGCAGGCTGAGCTTGTTCTTGGGGTTGCGGCGGCCCTGCAGGTTGGCGCCGACCAGCAGGCGGCCGGGGCCGACCTGGCCGCCCCAGACGCCGCCGACTGTCTCGCGGATGCGCTTGTCGTCGAACATCAGGGCGCCGGCGCGGACGAAGCCGCCGTCCAGGGCGTAGGCGTCCCGCAGCACGATGTTGATCGCGCCCGCCACGGCGTCGCCGCTGCGGTTGGCCGAGGCGCTGCGGACGATCTCGATGCGCTCGATCAGTTCGGCGGGGATGCGGTCGACGAAGAAGGCCGAGTCGGCGCCCGAGCCGAACGCGCCCGAGCCCGAACCGGCGCCGGGCACTTTCTCGCCGTTGATCAGGATCTGGGTATAGGCCGGATCGAGGCCGCGCAGGCGTACGCCGTCCGATTCCAGCACGTCCGACAGGAAGGCGACGCTGGGCACGCGCTTGAGGGCGTCGCCGGCTGTCAGCGGCTCGAAGCGCTGGAAGTAGTCGAGGTCGTAGTTCAGGACCGGCGCGGCCTGGTCGGTACGGTTGCGGTAGGCGATCTGGGCCTGGACGACCAGTTCGGACGCGGTGGTCGGCGCTTCGGCGGCCGTGGCGATCGGCGCATCGGCCTCGGCGGCCCAGGCGGCGGTCGAGGCCCCCGCGGCCAAGGTCAGGGGCGCCAAGGCGGCCAAGGCGAACAGTGCGGTTTTCTTCATCGTCAGTATCCCCGATCGCCGGCGCGGCCGTTGACGCGGCCGTTCGCACGTGATTTCACGCGGCGGGGCATAAATTCGCCTCGTTCTTGGGGCTAGTGATGTTTCTTCGACGGTTTTGTTTCAACTTTGTGACAGCGGCGGGAATATCTCTCCTCCTGGCGGGGTGCGCGGCGTTCGATCCCGAGGCCCGGTCGGATTCCGGCAAGCTCCTGGTCGGCGTCGGAACGCCGGTCCCGGCGGCCGGCGAGACCCAATCCGTGGCGACGCAACGCGCGGACGCGGCCGACGACCCCGAGATCTGGGTCGATCCCAAGGACCCGTCGCGCGTCGTGATCTTCGGCACCGACAAGCAGGCCGGTCTGTACACCTACGACCTGAGCGGGGCCGTCACCGGCTTCATCCCCGATGGCAAGCTGAACAATGTCGACCTGCGTGGCGGATTGGCCACGGCCAAGGGCGAGCGCGTGCTGGTCGCGGCTAGCGATCGCGGCCGAATCGGCGCGGCCCTCTACCTGATGGATCCGGCCACCCTGAAGGTAGAGCCCTGGGGCCTGGCGCCGCTGGACCTGGCCGAGCCCTACGGCCTGTGCATGGGCCGGCGCGGCGACGGTTTCATCGTCATCGTCAACGGCACGGACGGCCAGGTGCGGCAGCTGCGCGTCGCCGTGGGGGCCGACGGCAAGCCGGTGGCGACCGAGGAGCAGCGCTTCGCGGTCGGCAGCCAGACCGAAGGCTGCGTCGTCGACGACGCCAAGGGCGTGCTCTACATCGGCGAGGAGGCCAAGGGGATCTGGCGCTACGACCTGGATCCCGCCAAGGGCGCCGCGCGCGTCCTGGTGGCCGGCGCCCCGTCGGCCATGCTGAAGCCCGATGTCGAGGGCCTGACCCTGCTGCGCGAGGGCGGGAAGACCTGGCTGATCGCCTCCAGCCAGGGCGACAGCGCCTTCGCGGTCTGGCGCGTCGACGGCGCCGAGCCGGCCTATGCCGGGCGCTTCTCGGCGGTGGCCGCCAAGGGCGTCGACGGCGTGACCGGGACGGACGGCGTCGCGGCGCTGGGCGGGGCCGTGGGGCCGTATGCCGAGGGGCTGGTCGTCATGCAGGACGATGTCGACGTCGACGGCGAGGCCCCGTCCACGGCGCGCGTGCGGCAGAACTTCAAGCTGGTCGACTGGCGGGCGGTGAAGGCGGCGCTGGGGCTCTGAGCCTCAGCGCCCCTCGCGCGCCAGCCAGCGGCGCAGGGCGGCGTTGACCGCCTCGGGCGCCTCCATCGGCGTCATGTGGCCGGCGTTCGGGATGATCACCATGTGCGAGCAGCCGATGGCGTGGGCCATCTCGTGCTGGCCGGCCAGCGGGGTGATCGCGTCGTGCTCGCCGCAGATGATGACGATCGGACAGCGCAGGGCCCGCAGGGCGGCCGCGCCGTCCTCGCGGGGCAGGGCGTTCTGGCGCAGGAACACCTCGCGGCCCAGGCGCTGGGTCATGGCCTGGATGCGGCCGGTCAGGTCCTTGTCCCCGAGCCGGGAGGCGTCGACATAGCTGGCCATCAGCCGGTCGGCGACGCCCAGGAAGGCGCCCTCGTGGCTGGCCGCGGCGTTGACGGCGCGGCGCTGGGCGGCCCGTTCCGGGGTGTCGGCGCGGATGGCGGTGTCGATCAGGGCCAGGCGTTCGATGCGCTCGGGCGCGATCCGGGCGATCTCCTGGGCCACGTAGCCGCCCATCGAGAAGCCGGCCAGGGCGAAGGTCGGCTCGGCGCCGGCCAGCACCTGCTCGGCCAGGTCGCGCAGGCTCTCGCCCCGCGTCAGGTCGGCGACCTGGCAGCGGGCGACGTCGGCCAGGCCCGTGACCTGGTCGCGCCAGAGTTCGGCGTCGTTCAGCAGGCCGGGCAGCAGGATCAGTTGGGGAAGAGCAGCGGTCATTGAAAAACGCCCCGGACCTTTCGATCCGGGGCGCTCCGTTCTTCAGGCTCGAGCCTTCTTAGGCTTCGACCATGTTCTTGGCGATGGCGGCTTCGCGCATCGACTTCTGCAGCTTCTCGAACGCCCGGACCTCGATCTGGCGGACCCGCTCGCGGCTGACGCCGTACTGCGAGGCCAGGTCTTCCAGGGTGGTGGGCTCGTCCTTCAGGCGCCGCTCGGTGAGGATGTGGCGTTCGCGGTCCGTCAGCTCGACCATGGCCTCTTCCAGGAGAGTCATCCGCAGGGACTTCTCTTCGTTCTCGGCGACGACGGTCTCTTGCGAGACCTGGTTGTCGTCGGCCAGCCAGTCCTGCCACTCGCTTTCGCCGTCGGCGCGCAGCGGCGCGTTCAGCGAGGCGTCGGGGCCCGACAGGCGGCGGTTCATCGAGATGACCTCGCTGTCCAGCACGCCCAGCTTGGTGGCGATGGCGCTGACCTGCTCGGGGCGCAGATCGCCGTCCTCGAAGGCGCTGATCTGGCTCTTGGCCTTGCGCAGGTTGAAGAACAGCTTCTTCTGCGCGGCGGTCGTGCCCATCTTCACCAGCGACCACGAGCGCAGGATGTATTCCTGGATCGAGGCGCGGATCCACCACATGGCGTAGGTGGCCAGGCGGAAGCCCTTGTCGGGCTCGAACTTCTTGACGGCCTGCATCAGGCCCACATTGCCCTCGGAGATCACCTCGCCGATCGGTAGGCCGTAGCCGCGATAGCCCATGGCGATCTTGGCCACCAGGCGCAGGTGGCTGGTGACCATCTTGTGGGCCGCCTCGCTGTCCTGATGCTCCTTCCAGCGCTGGGCGAGCATGAACTCCTCGTCCTTGGCCAGCATCGGGAACTTGCGGATTTCGGTGAGGTAACGCGACAGGCCGCCGTCCGGCGACATCACCGATAGAGAATTCACGGCCATAGAAACTATCCCCTTGGTGCGGATCCGCCCGTCAATCGCGCGCCATCATCCCCACCGGAATGGGTCAGATAGGAATGCGTTGCGGCCAAGATAAGGTCGATAACGTATTTGTAATGTCCGACACCCGGACTCGGGTATTGGCGCTTCGAAAGTGAGAATGAACGTTCATTCTCAAAAGTTCAAGCCAAAAATGTCAGGCGGACGCGACGGAAAGCCCGGCCCGGCCGCGGGGCGCGGTTTCGCGATCGGCGGGCGCCCGCCCCTCGGGCGCGCCAGGGCCTCGATCGTCCCGCCGCCGAAGCCGGGCCTTGCTGGGACAGGGCTCTTGCGCCTCTAATGGTGGTGCTTGACGCCAAGGAGACTCCCCGTGACGCGCTTCATCCTCCGCGCCCTGGTCGCGGCCCTCGGCCTGTGGCTGGCGTGCGAAATCGTGCCGGGCGTCGCCGCGCCGGGCGGCTGGACCAGCCTGCTGATCGCCGCGGTCCTGCTGGGCGTGGTCAACGCCATCGTCCGGCCGGTGGTCTTCGTGCTGACCCTGCCGATCACGGTGGTGACCCTGGGCCTGTTCCTGCTGGTCGTGAACGCCGCGATGCTGGGCCTGGTCGGCTGGCTGCTGAAGGGCTTCGTGGTCGACGGCCTGTGGGCCGGGATCTTCGGCTCGGTGGTGGTCGGCGTGGTCAGCTGGCTGGGCCACCTGCTGATCGGCGACGGGCGGGAGCGGGGCTAGGCGCTCACCGCCGCCGCCGCCAGGTCGCGCCAGCCGCGGGCTTCCTTGCGGAAGTGCGAGTGGGTCTTGGCCAGGCGCTTGTCGATCTCGGCCAGGGCCTCGCGGGCCTCGTCCTTGCGGCCGGTCTCCGCCAGGAACACCGCGTAGCGCGCCATGCCCTCGAAGCCCGGCAGGTGGGCCGCGGCCCAGCGCAGGGCGGTATCGGCCTCGGCGTGGCGGCCCAGGGCGTGATAGGCGCGGCCCATGGCCAGGGCCACGTTCGGCGTGCGGGCGGCCGGCGACTGGGCGCTCAGGCCTTCCAGCAGCGGCAGGGCTTCGGCGGCGCGGCCCAGCTCGATCAGGGCGTTGGCGCGGCCCAGCAGCAGCTGCGGGTCGTCGGCGTACATGCCCTGCAGGGTCTCGGCGTAGAGGCGCTCGGCCTCTGCGTGCTTGCCCAGGCCTGCGGCGGCCGCGGCCAGGCGAGCGCGGTTGGCGACGGTGGGCGTGTCGTCGACGGCCTGGCCGGCCTCGCGATATTCGCGTTGCGGGTCGAGAACCTGCCGCGCGGCCTGCCGGGCCTTCTGGGCCTTGGCGCCGCCCAGGAATTCCGGCGCGACGATGGCGATCAGGTAGACCAATCCGCCCAGCGGCTGGAACAGCAGGATGATCATCAGCCAGTACATCTGCTGGCCCGTGCGGACCACGTGGACGCACAGGGCGATCGAGAACAGCAGCGACAGGCCAAGCAGGATCATCGGAAGGAAGGGCTCCAAGCTTGGCGTTGGCCAAGACCAAGGCAGGTATGTGTGGGCTGGAGCCCGCGGCGTCAATCGGCCGCGATCCTACTCGGCCTGGCGCGCGGCCTTCTTGGGATCGGCCTTGGGGGCCGGGGCCAGGCGCAGCACCTCGGCCTGGTAGCGCTCGTCGTCGCCGGCCGCCGCGAACGGCAGGGCGTCGGCCAGGGCGTCCAGCATCGGGTCCAGCCACTGGTGCTCGACCTTGTGGAAGTCGCCCAGCACGTAGTGCATGACCGCGTCCTTGTGGCCCGGATGGCCCACGCCGATCCGGCCGCGGCGGAAGGCGTCGCCGACCTGGCTGGTGATCGAGCGCACGCCGTTGTTGCCCGCCGCCCCGCCGCCGGCCTTCATCCGGAAGCGGCCGGGGGCCATGTCGATCTCGTCGTGGAAGACGATCACGTCGCTGGGCGCCAGCTTGAAGAACTTCATGGCCTCGCCGACGGCGCGGCCGCTCTCGTTGTAGAAGGTCCTGGGCTTGAGCAGCAGCAGCTTGACCGGTCCGCCCGGGGTCGGGACCTGGCCCTCGCAGGCCAGGCCCTGGAAGCGCGAGCGCCACGGGGACGTGCCCCATTTGCGGGCCAGGGCGTCGACCGCCATGAACCCGACATTGTGCCGGTTCTTCTCGTATTTCGGCTCGGGATTGCCGAGGCCGGCGAGGATCAGCATGGACATCGGCTCGCTTCCACTTTGACGGCCAGCGTGTAGGGGCGTCCTCGTCCTTCGACAAGCTCAGGATGAGGACGACGGAAAGGCCGCATTCGAAACCTCATCCTGAGCCTGTTGAAGGACGAGGTTTCGTGGCTTGGCCCAGGCCGGAACGAAAAACGGGCGGGCCGCGAAGCCCGCCCGTTCTCGATATCGGATCGGAGACCCGACCGGAAAGCCCTTAGGCTTCGACGGTCGTGGTGTCGCCTTCGTTCGACTGCGAAGCGGCCGAGGCCTTCAGGTTGGCGATCACGAAGTCGCGGTCCATGGCCGGGCGCACGCCTTCCGGCAGCTTCACTTCCGAGATGCGGATGACGTCGCCGATATCGTGCGAGGCCAGGTCGATCAGCAGTTCCTCGGGGATCTTGTCGGCCGGGCAGGCCAGCTCGACGGTGTGGCGGATGACTTCCAGCGTGCCGCCCTTCTTCAGGCCGACCGAGATGTCCTGGTTCTTGAAGTGGACCGGGATCTCGATCTTGATCAGCTGGTGCTCGTCGACGCGGTACAGGTCGAAGTGCATCGGCTCGTCGGTGACGGGGTGGAACTGCACGGCCTTGGCGATGACCGACTGCTTCTCGTCGCCGTGTTGCAGGGTCACCAGGTGGCCCAGCAGCTTGCCGGTGTAGAGCGCCTTGCGGAATTCATTGCCCTTCACGGCGATGTTCACCGGGGCCTTGGGGCCGCCGTACAGGACGCCGGGGATCTTGCCCTGGCGGCGGGTTTCGCGCGAGCCGCCGGTGCCGGCGCGGTCGCGAATTTCGACGTTGAGAATGATCTCGGCCATGTCTTGTCTCTCAGGAGAGCCCCATGCTCTCGAAATGCGAAGCCGCCGCACAAGACTGGATTGCCTCGCCCGGTCGACGTTTTTGGGTCGCGCTCCATACACGCAGCGGCCGCCCGATGCAACGGGCGGCCGCCTGGCGTGCGTCCTAGGGGCGTGCGTCCAAGGGAAGCGGTGAGCCGCTCAGCCCTTCTTCTTGGCCGGCGCCTTCTTGGCGACGGGCTTCTTCTTGACCACGGGCTCGGGCTTGGGCGGGGGCGGCGGCTCGTAGGGCAGCTCGGCGCCGGACGCCTTGAGCACGCACATGCCGGTGTCGATCATGATGTGCTGGCCCAGGCAGAACACGTCTTCGTAGTGCGGCTTGGCGACGGCCAGGCACTGGTAGAGGTTCAGCTTGGCCATGTTCAGGCACATGGCGCTGGCCGGCTCGGCCATCACGGCCTCGATCAGGGGCAGCTTGTCGTCGCCGGCGTAGCCCAGCGCGGCCAGGGCGGCCACGGCCAGGCCGCGGATCACCAGGGGCTTGTAGGGCGGCGGGGCGGAGCGGGGGGCGGCCGGGGCGGCGACCGGGACGGCGACTGCGGCGGCGGCGGGATCGGCGGGCGGGGCGGGCACCAGCGGCACGCCGCCCATGGAGGCCTGTTGCAGGGCCGCCACGTCGGCGCTGTCGGCCAGGCCCGGCGTCGCCGACATGGTCTTGGCGTAGGCCAGGCGGCCGTCGCGATCGAGGACCGGCAGGGTCGACCACTTGGCGCGCTGGACGTCGTAGGCCGCCTGCTTCACGGCCTTGCCGGAGGTGTAGAGCTTCAGGCCCTCAGCGCCGAGGGTGTCGATGATCCGGCCGGCGGCGGTGTCGCTGCCCTTGAAGCCGACGGCGTAGGCCGGGTCGGCGATGATCTGGTTGATAATCGACTGGCGCTGGGTCGGGTCGGTGGCGAACGAGCGCACCGAGGCCACATAGGTCGGGTCCTGCAGGGCCAGGACGGCGGCGTAGGCGGTGGCGCCCGACAGGAACTGCTTGGGCTCGTAGGCGACGCCGATCTTCAGCGAGGCCTGGATCTGGTCGCCGTTCTCGAAGGTGGCGCCGATCGCGCCGGCCCGCTGCATGTAGCCGCGGAAGGCGCTGGCCTTCTCGACGATGCTGGACGACAGGGTGATCGGCGGCGGAGCGGGCGGGGCGGCGACCAGGGGCGGGGGCGGCGGGGGCGGCGTCTCGCAGCTGGCCAGCAAGGTGGCGGCGACCACGGCGATGGCCGTCAGCGCGGCGCGCGTGCGCGTGGTGGAAAGCATGCCGAGAACATCCCCAATGACATAGAACGCCCGCCTTATCACCAGCGCGCGGACGAGATTGTGACAGTCAGTCCGTTAACCACGTCTTGACAAGCTGGACCGCCAAACGTGTTTCCGGCCGGCGGCTCGCCCGAAGGGCGTCCCTAGTCGAACAGCTTGGAGACCGATTCCTCGTTGGCGATCCGCCGGATCGCCTCGCCGATCAGCGGCGCGCAGGAGACGTAGCGGATCTTGGGGCAGGCCTTGACGGTGTCCGAGGCCTCGATCGAATCGGTGACCACCAGTTCGGTCAGCACCGAATTGGCCACCCGCTCGGCGGCCGCGCCCGACAGCACCCCGTGGGTGACATAGGCCGAGACCGACTTGGCGCCGTGGGCCATCAGGGCGGCGGCGGCGTTGCACAGGGTGCCGGCCGAGTCGACAATGTCGTCGAACAGGATGCAGCGACGGTCCTTCACATCGCCGATGATGTTCATCACCTCGCTCTCGCCCGGGGCCGAGCGGCGCTTGTCGACGATGGCCAGGTCGGCGTCGTCCAGGCGCTTGGCCAGGGCGCGGGCGCGAACCACGCCGCCGACGTCGGGCGAGACGACCATCAGGTCGGGGCCCATCTTGTAGCGCTTGTGGATGTCGTCGGCGAGCAGGCGCGAGGGCAGCAGGTTGTCGGTCGGGATGTCGAAGAAGCCCTGGATCTGGCCGGCGTGCAGATCCATGGTCAGCACGCGGTCGGCGCCCGAGCGGGTGATCAGGTTGGCCACCAGCTTGGCCGAGATCGGCGTGCGGCCGCCGGTCTTGCGGTCCTGGCGGGCGTAGCCGAAGTAGGGCAGCACGGCCGTGATCCGCTTGCCCGACGCGCGCTTGAGGGCGTCGATGCAGATCAACAGCTCCATCAGGTTGTCGTTGGCCGGATAGCTGGTCGACTGGATGACGAAGACGTCCTCGCCCCGCACGTTCTCGTCGATGGTGACGAAGACCTCGAGGTCGGCGAACCGGCGCACCTGGGCGCGGGTCAGCGGCATGTCGAGATATTCCGCGATGGCCTGGGCCAGGGTGCGGTTCGAGTTGCCGGACAGCAGCTTCATGGTTTTGTCTCGGGGAGGGGTGTCGCCGTTGCGGGGGCTTCTAGCAGTCCCGGGCGTGGGAACAACCCCGAGTCTCGCCAGATTCTGGTTATTCGACATACTCAGGCTTCGAGCGCGATCGCCGAGAGAAGTCGTCCGTAGTCGGACTCCCCGGCCAGGAAGGCCCTGCGGTTCGAGAAGAACAGGTCCGGCTCGGTCCGCGTGTCGCGTCCGACCCATTCGCTTTGTCCCACGCCCGCCGTGTCCAGGCGGTCCAGGACGAAGGCTGGCAGGTCGAACAGGCGCTTGTCGTCGGCCGCGCCGGGCGAAAAGAATCGACCGGAGCCGGGGCTGTCGGCCTCGAAGCGGTGCAGGAACTCCAGGCCCACCTCATAGGATTGCGGCCCGATGCAGGGGCCGACGGCGGCGACCATGCGCGCGGGCTCGGCGCCCAAGGTCACCATCCGGTCGACGGCGGCCTGGACGACGCCGTCCAGCGCCCCGCGCCAGCCGGCGTGGGCGGCGGCGACGACCTTGGCGACCGGATCGGCGATCAGCACCGGCGCGCAGTCGGCGTGCAGGGCGCCGCAGACCACGCCCGGCGTCCGGGTCACCACCGCGTCGCCCTGCGGCCGCACGTCGCCCCACGAGCCGTCGGCGACGATGGCGATGGTCGAATGGATCTGGAAACAGGTGTTGAGGTCTTCCGGCGCGGCTGCGAACCAGGCGGCCGCCCGGGCGCGGTTCTCGGCGACGTCGGCCGGCTCGTCCTGGCTGCCGCGCCCGACGTTCAGGCTGGCGTAAAGTCCGGTCGAGACCCCGCCCTGGCGCGTGAAGAACGCGTGCCGGACCCCGGCGACGGCGGCTAGCAGCGGCGACTGGACGGTGGGCAGGTCGATCATGGTCAAGGGCCCTCGAAGAGCGGAGGAGACAGTCCGGGCGCGGACAGGCAGATCACCTTGAAAAGCTGTCCCATCTGCGCCGCGCCGGTCAGGCGATCAAGCTGTCGGGCCAGCTTGTCAGCCTGGTCCGGCCGCGCGGTGGCCAGGGCCTGGGCGCGCTGTTCGATCCCCAGGCCCTGGAGAAACGCGCCTTGGGACAGGATGGGTCCGGTCGCGGCCCCGGCCTCGGCGGCGGCGGCCAGCACGGCGGGAAAATCGGCCCAGACGGTCAGGTCGGCCCGGCCGGGCTCGGCCAGGGGCGAGACCTTCCGGTGAGCCTTCAGCGCCTGCAGGGTGTCGCCCGGTCCCGGCGCGTCGCGGCCGTAGTCGATCAGCAGCGCCGCGCCGCCGTCGCGGGCGACGCGATGGCCGATCTCCGAACCGAGGGCGGCCTGGGCGGGTGAGGATTCGGCGACGGCGCCAGGTTCCAGGTCCTCCCCCTGTGGGGGAGGGGTCGCCGAAGGCGACGGAGGGGGGCGTTGGCCAAGGTGGGTCTGCTCTCCCCACCGGTCCGTTCGGACCGCCTCCCCCACGGGGGGAGGACCTAGGGACTTCAGTCCAAACGCTAGGTTGCCGGCCGCGTCCAGCCCCACCATCCGTTCCGCCCAGCCGCTTTCGGTGCGCACGAACTGGCGCGCCGGCAGGCAGTCCAGCACCTCGTTGGCGACTAGGATCAGCGGCGCGCCGCCTGGCACGGCCTCCAGGCGATCGGTCCAGTTCGGCGCCAGGGGCGCGGTCGTCAGCCTGGTGGCCTGGGCTTCACGCAGCGGCGGCGAGACCTCGACCAGCCACAGGTCGGCGGCCTCGAGGAACCCGGGCGACAGCCGCGCCGCGCGCAGGATGTCGGAGATCAGCGTCCCGTCGCCCGGTCCCATCTCGACCAGCCGCACCGGCGCGGGTTGGCCCATGCGGGTCCAGGTCTCCAGGATCCACAGCCCGATCAGCTCGCCGAACATCTGGCTGACGCCGGGCGCGGTGAGAAAGTCGCCGCCTTCGCCCCCGTTCATGCCTTCCAGCGCGGGGCGGGTGGCGTAGTAGCCGTCCCGGGGATCGTGCAGGCAGCGGGTGAAGTATTCGGCGACGCTGATCGGGCCGTCCTGGGCGATCTGGGCCCGCAGGCGGTCAAGCAGGCGCATGATCGTCCGCGACGGGGGCGGGAACCGGCTCGCTCAGGGCGCGCCACAGCAGCCCGGCGCCGATCAGCAGCATCGGGATCGACAGGATCATCCCCATGGTCAGGCCGAACGGGAAGGCGGGCATGCCATGGTCGGGGTTGCGCACGTTCTCCAGCAGGGCGCGGAACAGGCCGTAGCAGATCAGGAAGGTCGCCACGAGCGCGCCCCGCCGCTGCAGCCACTTCAGCTTGTGGGCGGCGAAGTTGAGGATCAGGAACAGCAGGACGCCTTCCAGCGCGGCCTCGTACAGCTGGCTGGGATGGCGCGGCAGTTCGCCGGCGGGGCAGGCGCCCCGGTTGGCCGCGCGGATGGTGTCGTTGCAGAACACCATGCCGAACGGATGGTCGGTGGTTCGGCCCCACAGCTCGCCGTTGATGAAGTTGGCGCAGCGGCCGAAGAACAGGCCGATCGGCGCGACCGGCGCGACCAGGTCGCCCAGCCGGAGGATGTCGATCTTCTGCTGGCGGGCGAACAGGGCGACCGCCGCGCAGACGCCCAGGAAGCCGCCGTGGAAGGACATGCCGCCCTCCCAGATCTTGAAGACGGACAGCGGGTCCTGCGCCAGTCCGGCCCGCTGGCCGTCGTTCACCAGCATGTAGAACAGGATGTAGCCGATCCGGCCGCCCAGGATGATGCCCAGGGTGATCCACAGCACCAGGTCGTCGATCTGCACCGAGGTGGCGGTGGGCTTGTGGCCGCCCCACAGCTTGGCGTTCCGGACCAGCCGGATTGCGTACTGCCAGCCCAGCAGGATGCCGGCGACATAGGCCAGGGCGTACCAGCGCAGGGCCAGCGGCCCCCATTGCAGGGCCCAGGGACCGATGTGGACGATGGGGTCGATGTCGGGGAAGATCACGCCGCGAGCGCTCCGGACGGACAGAGGGTCGCACCTCTACCGCGTTCGCTCTTCGCTTTCATCCTTCCTTTCCCATATAAGCCTCGCGACGAACCGCGCCGCGCCCCCCACGGGGCTTTGGGAATTTCGATGCACAGCCAAAATCCCTTCCTCGACGAATTCGCCAAGCTGACCCAGGCGGCCATGGGCATCGCCCAGACCGCCGGCGAGGAGGCCAAGACCGCCATGCGCGCCCAGGCCGACCGCCTGGCCGCCGAGTTCGACCTGATCCGGCGCGACGATTTCGAGGCCCTGAAGGCCGAGGTGGCGGCGCTGCGCGAGGAAGTCGCGGCCCTCAAGGCCAAGAAAGCCCCGGCCAGGAAGGCCAATCGTGATGACGATAACGCGGCCGAATAGGCGAGTTTCGTTCCCCTTCAGCGTGAAGGCGGTTGTGACGCCGCCCGCGAAGCAGATTAGAGTCCTCCGAGTGGGTGATTTGGTCGGGTCCCACGACCCGTCTCTCCCCGGGGGTCAAAGGGTCTAATGGACACCCAACCGGAAGAAGACGACGTCCTGCTGGCGATGGATCCGCTGGAGGTGGTCGAGCACGTCCTGGCGGCCGAGAACCTGACGTTCGACCGCACCGAGGACGGCGACCTGGCCTTCGCCCTGACCGGCGATTGGAAGGACTACGAGCTGTGGTTCGCCTGGCGGCCGGAGGCCGACTGCCTGCAGCTGTGCCTGTCGCTGGACCTGCGCGCCACCAAGACCAAGCGTCCCAGCGCCTACGAGCTGCTGTCGATGATCAACCAGCGCGTCTGGCTGGGCCATTTCGAGGTCTGGACCGACGATGGCGAGGTGGTGTTCCGCCACGCCCTGGCCCTGCCGGCCGGCGAGCGCCCGACCATGGCCCAGGCCGCCTCGATGATCGACGCCGCCGTGGAAGCCGCCGACCGCTTCTATCCCGCCTTCGACTTCCTGCTGCACGGCGCCAAGACCCCGGACGAGGCGATGGCCGCCTGCATGTTCGAAACGGTCGGGCAGGCTTAGATCCATCGCCGCCGCATTCCTTCTGGCCGTCATCCCGGCCGAAGCGTAGCGAAGTGCCGGGACCCAGGGGCCGCCTCACTGCGCCGGCCCCTGGGTCCCGGACAGCCTCTACGAGGCTTCCGGGATGACAACCGATTAGGGATGCTGACGCCATGACCCCCATCCTTCTTCTCGGCGCCGGACGCATGGGCGGGGCCCTGATCGCGGGCTGGGCCAAGGCCGGGGCCTTCGCCGCCGCCGACCTGATCATCCGCGACCCGAACGCCGACCCCGCGGCCTTCCCGGGCGCGACCGTCAATCCCCCGCTGGAGGCCCTGTCCGCGGCCAGGACCGTGCTGCTGGCCGTCAAGCCGCAGATCTGGCGCGAGGCCGTGGCCGACGTCGTCCCCCACCTGGCGCCGGACGCCGTGATCGTCTCGATCGCCGCCGGGGTGCGCGCCGCCGACATCTCCGCCGCGTTCGGCGGCCGCGCCGTGGCCCGGGTGATGCCGACCACGGCCGTCGCCATCGGCCTGGGCACGGCCAGCATCCATGCCGACACGACGGAAGCCAGAGCGCGCGCCCACGCCCTGCTAGAACCGGTCGCCACCACGGTGGATCTCGACGACGAGGCCCTGATGCACGCCGCGACCGCCGTGTCCGGCTCGGCCCCGGCCTATCTCTACGCCTTCATCGAGGCGCTGGAAGCGGCGGGCGCCGGCCAGGGCCTGGACCCGGCCGCCTCGGCCAAGCTGGCGCGGGCCACCATCGTCGGCGCGGCGGCCTTGCTGGGCCAGGGCGGCGAGGACCCGGCCGAGCTACGCAAGCAGGTCACCTCGCCCGGCGGCACCACCGCCGCGGCGCTGGGCGTGCTGATGGGCGAGGGCGGCTTCGGCGACCTGCTGCCCAGGGCGCTGGACGCGGCGGTGAAGCGGTCGGTGGAACTGGGGGGATAACACCTTCTCTCCATTGGAGAAGGTTCTTGTAAGCGTCCTGTCCACCCGCCATCTCAACAACCATGACCGCCGCCGAAGACATCCTCGACCGCGCCGCCGCCGCCGCGCTCGCCCTGGCCGCCGACCGGCCGTGGACGCAGGTCAGCCTGCGCGACATCGCCCTGAAGGCCGAGATCCCGTTCGCCGAGCTCTATTCGCGGGCCGACGGCAAGGGCGCGGTGCTGAACCATCTGGCCGCCCGCTTCGACCGTGCGGCCCTGGCCACCGTCTCGGCCGACGACGCCAGCACCCATGACCGGCTGTTCGACGCGGCGATGGCCCGCATCGAGGCGATGGAGCCGCACCGCGCCGCCCTGATCGCCATCAGCCGCTCCGAGAGCGTGGTGGTCTCGGCCCTTCGCTTCCCCAGGACCGCCCGCGCCATCCTGGAAGCCGCCGGCGTCGACGCCGCCCCGGCTCGGCTGGCCGCCATGTCGGCGGTCTGGGGCCGCGCCCTGCAGGTCTGGCGCGATGACGAGGGGGCCCTGAACCGCACCATGGCCGAGCTGGACAAGCGCCTGAAGCAGATGGCCCAGGGTCTGGAGAAGGTCGGGGCGGGCGTTTAAGCGCCGCTTTCCGGTAGAGCGCTTTCCCCCCACCAAAGCCGTTGGCCTCAACAACAAAAAGCCCGCCGGGATCGCTCCCGGCGGGCTTTGCCGTCTCAGGCTCGGAGCCCGATCAGCTCTTGGTCTGGTTGGTCGGCAGCTTGCAGCCGCCGCCCACGCCCTTGGCCTGCAGGCACGAGAGCAGTTCGGCCGGCTTGGGGGTGGTCTGGTTCAGCGGGTAGGCCATCACCCAGCCCGGCAGGCCGTCCGAGCAGGCGACCTCGACGAAGCCCTGGGTGGCGGTCTGGCCGATGATGCGCGAGCCGGAGACTGTGCAGCTGCCCTTGCCCAGGCCCTTCAGGTCTGCCGTCAGGCGCGGGAAGGCGGCGTCCGGCTTGGTGAAGCTGCAGCGGTAGCCGTTCATTTCCGAGGTCACGCAGTCGTAGACCGTGTTGCTGGTTCCGGTGAAGATGCCGATGCCGCCGTCGGGACGGTTGGAGCATTTCAGCTCGACGATCTCCTTGCGGGGGTCGTTGCTGGGCAGCATGCCGTACTTCTCGACCTTGCAGTCGAAGCCGGCCTTGGTGGCCAGCTTGCTGTAGAGGCCGGCCTGTTCGGTCTGGGCCGCCACGGCGTCGCTCAGGGTGCAGCCGCCGCCGACGAAGCCGGCCTGGGCGCAGTCGATGGCCTTGACCAGGGCGCCGCCGGCCGAGGCCTGCTGCAGCACGTAGCCCTTGCCGTCCTGGCACGCGACTTCGAAGTAGTTGTCGGTCTTGGTGCTGAGGATGTAGCGCTTGTCCTTGATCGCGCAGTTCTTGCCCGCCGCGGCGTTCAGCTGGTCGACGATGGCCAGCTGGGTGGCCTTGTCGGTCAGCTTGCAGCTGACATTGCCGCCTTCCTCGTAGAGCAGGCAGCTGTTGACCGTGACGTCCTGGTCGACATTGATCGGGGCCGAGGTCTGGACGATGTAGCCGGTCCCGCCCTTACAGGCGACTTCGAAATAGGCGTTCTTGGCGCCGGCGCCGATGGCGCGGGCGTTCTCGATGTCGCACTTGGTCTGGGCCTTGGCCAGGTACGGCGCCAGGCCGGCCTTGGGATCGGCGTTGCCGGGCAGCAGGCAGGCCAGAGCGCTGGGCTTGCCGTCGGCGCCGGGCTGGGCGGTCTCCAGGCAGCTGTAGGCCTGCGGCGCGGCGTCCTTCTTGGCCAGCAGCGCGAAGCCCAGGCCCTGCTGGCAGGCGACTTCGTAATAGTCGGTGCTGGTCTTCTTGTCGTTGCCGATCAGGCGGGCGTCGGTGACGGTGCACGAGATGCCGGCCGCCTTGGCGACGTCCGGGGCGGCCTTCATGCCGGCCTCGCGGGATTTGGCGTCGACGGCGGCCGGCTTGTCCTTTTCCTTGGCCGCCGAAATCACGGTGGCGGGAACGAGCGCGGCGAGCGCGAGGGCGGCCGTCAAGCCGATCGCGATGGGCCTCATGGGATACGTCTCCTGGGGTAAATTCCTCGCGGCGGACTTAAGGCCCGCTTGCATCGAGGGTCAAGATGTCGTCCGACGGGGGCGCAATCATGACGATGGCCGCGACCGGAGGACGCAGATGCGGGACGGGATCGAGGAAGACGCGCCCGAACCGCGGCGCCCGAGGCTGATCTATCCCTTCGAAACGGCGCCGGAGACGGGCTCGGGCCAGGTCGTCGAGGTCGCGCCCGGCGTGCTGTGGCTGCGCCATCCGATGGGCGGCTCGCTGGGCTTCATCAATGTCTGGGCGGTCGCCGACGGCGAGGGCTGGGCGGTGGTCGACACCGGCCTGCAGACCAAGGAGACCTCGCAGGCCTGGCGCGCGGCCTTCGCCGGGGCCCTGGGCGGGCGGCCCGTCACCCGCGTGATCGTCACGCACCTCCATCCCGACCACGTCGGCCTGGCCGGCTGGATCGCCCGCAAGTTCGACGTCCGCCTGTGGATGACCCGGCTGGAATACTTCCAATGCCGGATGCTGGTGGCCGACACCGGCCGCGAGGCGCCCGAGGACGGGGTGCGGTTCTTCCACGCCGCCGGCTGGGACGAGGAGGCGATCGACGCCTACAAGGCCCGGTTCGGCGGCTTCGGCAAGGCGATCTACCAACTGCCCGACAGCTATCGCCGGATGACCGACGGCGAGGTCTTCGCGATCGGCGACCACGACTGGCGGGTGGTGACCGGCCAGGGCCACTCGCCCGACCATGCCTGCCTGTGGTGCGAAGAGCTGAGCGTGCTGATCTCCGGTGACCAGGTGCTGCCCCGGATCTCGTCCAACGTCTCGGTGTTCCCCACCGAGCCGGACGCCGATCCGCTGCGCGACTGGCTCGCCTCGCTGGCCAAGGTGAAGGCGACGGTACCGGACACCGTGCTGGTCCTGCCGGCCCACAACGACCCGTTCCGGGGGCTGCACGCCCGCATCGACCACCTGATCGGCGGCCATGAGCGCGGCCTGGCGCGCCTGGAAGGCAAGCTGGCCGCGCCCAAGCGGGCGGTCGACGTGTTCGGGGCCCTGTTCGCCCGGCCGATCGGCCCGGACCTGCTGGGCATGGCGACGGGCGAGGCCCTGGCCCATCTCAACTGCCTGATCGGCCGGGGCCTGGCGACCCGCGAGGCGGATGGCGACGGGGTGAACTGGTACCGGGCGGCGGGGTAGGTCGGGGACAGGCGCATGCGCCTGTCCCCAGCTGACCTCACGCCGGCAGCCGCTTTTCGTACTCGGCCTTGAGGCGGCTCCAGCTGTCCCAGAACGACGCCGTCTGCGACCTGCCGCCGATCCGTGTGGCCAGGACGTCGAGATGGGCGTGCCAGCCGGCGCTGACGTTCAGCAGTTGGGCGCGGTCGGGCAGGCGGCGGTGAGTGACGGTCAGCAGCACCTTGTCGCCGGCCGGCTCCAGCTCGAACGACACCTCGCCCTGGTTCCAGGCGATGGACAGCTTGCGGTTCGGCTCGAGCTCGAGGATGCGGCTCTCCAGGCGATGCTCGGCGCCGAAGCCTTCGGGCCGCGTCCCGGGCGGATCGCTCAGTTCGTCGTTGCGCCAGACCAGCTCGAACGCCGTCCCGGACGTCATCTCCATCTGGCCCGAAGCCAGCCACTGGCGGCGCAGTTCGCTCTGGGTGAGATAGGCCCAGACGCGGTCGACGGGGCCGGGCAGCAGGCGCTGGATCTTCAGGGTCAGGGGCTCGATCAGTTCGCCATAGGCGGAAAGGGTCGCGAGTTCGGTCATTGGTCATCTCCCAAGGTCGAGGGCGGAGGTTTCGGGGGCGGGGTCTTTTGGGCGTTCTCCTCGCGGAGGAGCCGGTCGAGCACGTCGAGACGGCTGGTCCAGAAGTGTTCGTAGAAGTTCAGCCACGCGTGGGCCGTGGCCAGCGGGCCGGGGTCGAGGCGGCACAGGTGGGTGCGGCCGCGAACCTCGCGCCGGATCAGGCCGGCGCTCTCCAGGGCCTTGATGTGCTTGGACGCGGCGGCCAGCGAGATCGAGAACGGCTCGGCCAGCTGACCCACCGTCCGCTCGCCGGAGGCCAGTTCGCGCAGCATCCGTCGACGGGTGGCGTCGCCGAGGGCGTGGAAGACGGTGTCCAACTGGGGGGCAAGTAATTCAACCATGTGGTTGAATATGTGGGGTGGCGCTTAGAGAGTCAACCGATCGGTTGAATGATTTTCACATCGACCAAAACATTCGTTTGATATTTCGTGCGCGAACTATAATCTCGCGCCATGACCACGCCTCCCGACCGCCGCCTGGTGTTCCTGCTCAATGTCGCGCACCGCAGGGTGCAGCGCTATGTCGAGGCCAAGATGGCCGCCAAGGGCGGCCTGACCGCCGCCCAGTCCGGGGCCCTGTTCGTGCTGGGCCAGAAGGACGGCGCCCTGATCGGCGAGGCCGCCGAGGCCCTGGACCTGGCGCCCTCGGCCATGACCGGCCTGGTCGACCGCATGGTCCGCGCCGAGCTGGTCGAGCGCCGGCCCGATCCCAAGGATGGCCGGGCCCTGCGCCTTTACCTGACCGGCAAGGGCCGCGAGGCGCGCGAGGACGCCAAGGCCGGGGTCGAAGGCCTCAACGCCCACCTCACCGAAGGCTTCACGGACGACGAGATCGCCGTGGTGTCGCGCTGGCTGGCCAGCCTGCAAGCCAAGTTCCCCAAAGGAGACCCCCAATGACCGACCACGTTCAGGTCGCCGTCGACGCCGGCGTGATGACCCTCACCCTGGCCCGCCCGGACAAGAAGAACGCCCTTTCCAACGCCATGTACGGCGTGCTGGCCGACAGCCTGGAGCGGGCCGAGGCCGATCCGGCCGTGCGCGTGGTGGTGTTCCAGGCCGACGGCGACAGCTTCAGCGCCGGCAACGACCTGCAGGACTTCGCCGCCCAGGCCACCGGCGCCTTCGAGGGCGAACGGCATGTGATGCGGTTCCTCAAGGCCCTGGCCCAGGCCACGCGGCCGCTGGTCGCCGCCGTCCAGGGGCAGGCCGTGGGCGTGGGCACGACCATGCTGCTGCACTGCGACCTGGTGTTCACCAGCCCCGACGCCAGGCTGACCACGCCGTTCGTCAACCTGGCCCTGGCGCCCGAAGCCGCCTCCAGCCTGCTGCTGCCGGCCCGCATCGGCCACGCCCGGGCCTACGCCATGTTCGCCCTGGGCGAGGCGGTCGATGGAGCCACGGCCGTCGCCTGGGGCCTGGCCAATGGCTGCGTGCCGCTGGACCAGCTGCGCGCCCGGGCGCGGGCCGCCGCCGACCAGCTGGTCAAGCGGCCGGCGGGCTCCCTGGCGGTCACCAAGACCCTGATGCGCGACGTCGAGGCCATCGCGGCCCTGATGGACAGGGAAGGCGAACTGTTCGGCCAGCGCCTGCGGACCGCCGAGGCCCGCGAGGCCTTCATGGCCTTCGCCGAGCGACGCGCGCCGGACTTCTCGAAGGTCTCCTGAAGTTGTCATCCCGGGCGTAGCGTAGCGAAGACCCGGGACCGACGCCTGTGCGCCGCGCTTCCAGCGGTCCCGGATCGGCGCGCTTCGCGCTTGTCCGGGATGACAGGGTTGGGTGTGTTTGAAGAATAGAACAACAAAACCAAGGGAGCAGACGCCATGGCCGACCGCATCAGGTCCCCGTTCGGGCCTTACACCGACGCCCGCGATGTCGTCGCCGGCCACGACCTGACCGGCAAGGTCGCCATCGTCACCGGCGGGGCCACCGGCATCGGCGTCGAGACCGCCCGCGCCCTGGCCGAAGCCGGGGCCGAGGTGGTGATCGCCGTGCGCAAGCCGGACCTGGCCGAGGCCGCCGTGGCCGACATCCAGAGGACGGCCAAGGGAAAGGTGTCCTGGTCGATGCTGGACCTCTCCAGCTTCCAGTCGATCCGCGCCTTCGCCGAGCGCTGGGGCGAGCGGCCGCTGAATATCCTGGTCAACAACGCGGGGGTCATGGCCTGTCCGCTCGCCTATACCGAGGACGGGCTGGAGATGCAGATCGGCACCAACCACTTCGGCCACTTCCTGCTGTCGGTGCTGCTGGCGCCGAACCTAGTGGCTGGCGCCAAGGCGTCGGGCACGGCCTCGCGCCTAGTGTCGCTGTCGTCGATCGGCCACCGCCGCGCGCCGCTGAATTTCGACGACCCGCACTTCCGCGCGCGTCCCTACGACAAGTGGGAGAGCTACGGCCAGGCCAAGACCGCCAACGCCCTGTTCGCGGTGGGCTTCGACAAGCGGTTCAAGGACCGGGGCGTACGGGCCAACGCGGTGATGCCGGGCGGCATCTTCACGCCGTTGCAGCGCCACCTGCCGATCGAGGAACAGAAGGCCCTGGGCTGGCTCGACGCCGACGGCAAGCCGCGCGACGGCTTCAAGACCACGGAGCAGGGCGCCTCGACCAGCGTCTGGGCCGCCGTCGGCGACGAACTGGAGGGCCAGGGCGGGCTCTATCTGGAGGACCTGGCCCAGGCCGTTCCGTGGAGCCAGGACCACCCCTGGTCGGGCGTCATGCCCCACGCCCTCGATCCCGAGGCCGCCGAGCGCCTCTGGGCCCTGTCGGTCGAAACCACGGGCGCTGGCGGCTGATCCCATCACCCGCCTTGCCGGAGCCGCGCCGAAGGATCAGGGTCCGCTCCACCGTGTGATCGCCCGGGCCGGCGCTATCCCGGCCAGAACCGCATCGAGAGCAGAAGCATGAGCCTAGCTGGCAAGACCCTCTTCATCACCGGCGCCTCGCGCGGCATCGGCCTGGCGATCGCCCTGCGCGCGGCCCGCGACGGGGCCAACATCGTCGTCGCCGCCAAGACCGCCGAGGCCCATCCCAAGCTGCCGGGCACGATCTACACCGCCGCCGAGGAGATCGAGGCGGCCGGCGGCAAGGCCCTGCCGCTGGTGGTCGACGTGCGCGAGGAGGCCAGCGTCCAGGCCGCCGTCGACAAGGCGGTCGAGACGTTCGGCGGCATCGATATCTGCGTCAACAACGCCTCGGCGATCTCGCTCACGGGCACGCTGTCGACCGACATGAAGCGCTACGACCTGATGCACCAGATCAACGGGCGCGGCACGTTCCTGACCTCGAAGATCTGCCTGCCGCACCTGAAGAAGGCGGCCAATCCGCACATTCTGGCCCTGTCGCCGCCGCTGGACATCAAGCCCCGCTGGTTCGCGCCGCACGTCGCCTATTCGATGGCCAAGTACAATATGAGCCTGGCCATGCTGGGTATGGCCGAGGAGTTCCGCGCCGACGGCGTGGCCTGCAACGCCCTGTGGCCGCGCACCGCCATCGCCACCGCCGCCATCCAGTTCGCCCTGACCGGCGAGGAAGGCCTCAAGCACTGCCGCACGGTCGAGATCATGGCCGACGCCGCCCACGCGATGTTCCTCAAGCCCTCGCGCGAATTCACCGGCCAGTTCGTGATCGACGATACGTTCCTGTACGCCGAGGGCGTGCGCGACTTCGACCGCTACCGCGTCGACCCGACCGCCACCCTGATGCCGGACTTCTTCGTGCCCGAGGACAGCGTCCCGCCGCCGGGGGTGGTGATCGGGTAGGTCTGGATCGGGGACAGGCACATGGGCCTGTCCCCGGCCAAGCCCGCGCCGGTGGCTATTTGACCTTTCGCGCCTTCCGCGCCGCCGCCACGGCGATTGACCTGCGCGCCCAGTCCACCATCAGTTCCGGATCGTCCAGCGCCTCGGCCGGAGCGGTCCAGTAGGCCATCGGACTCATGCCGAACGGGGCGAACTGGGTGCTGCCGGCCGCCTCGAAATCGGCCCGCAGGGCGTCGTCGCCCTTCAGGTAGAGGGTGTCGTCGTCGACCAGGGCGAAGAACAGGCCTTGGGCGTAGAGCCCGACTCCGCCGAACATCCGGCGCGAGGTCAGCGGCCCGACCGGCGCCAGTTGCTCGAGCACGAAATCCAGATAGTCCGAAGAGACCGCCATATGTCCGTCACCACCAAAGTCTCGGTTCGTCCCGCGGTCCCGGCCGACGGCGACCTGATCCTGCAGTTCATCCGCGACCTGGCCGAGTACGAGAAGCTGCTCGACGACGTGCGGGCGACGCGGGACGACATCACGGTGGCGTTGTTCGGCGATAATCCCAAGGCCTTCTGCGACATCGCCGAGATCGACGGCCGTCCGGCGGGGTTCGCCCTGTGGTTCTACAACTTCTCGACCTTCGTCGGCCGGCACGGGATCTATCTGGAGGACCTGTTCGTGCGGCCGGAGGCGCGGGGCTCCGGCGCGGGCAAGGCGCTGCTGGCCAACTTGGCCCGACGCTGCGTCGACGAGGACCTCGGCCGGCTGGAATGGGCCGTGCTGGACTGGAACGCCCCGTCGATCGCCTTCTACGACAGCCTGGGCGCGGCGGCGATGGACGAGTGGATCGTGCGGCGGATGACGGGGGAGGCGTTGCGGAAGCTGGCCAACAGCTAGTCCATCAAAACGGTTGTCGTCCCGGACGAGCGCGCAGGGCGAAGATCCGGGATGACAACCGTTTTGAGCAGAGCTTTGAGCCCGTTACGCCAGCCGGTCCGCCTTCCTCAGCTCGGGGAACATCTTCGCCCACGCGCCGGTCACCACCAGCGCCCCGACGCCGCCGAACACCGCCGCGCCGACGGGGCCCAGGAACCGCGCCGCCAGGCCGCTCTCGAACTCGCCCAGCTCGTTGGAGGCGCTGATGAACAGGCCCGAGACGGCGGCGACCCGGCCGCGCATCGGATCCGGGGTGACCAGCTGCACCAGGGTCTGGCGGATATAGACCGAGACCATGTCCGCCCCGCCCAGCACCGCCAGGGCGGCCACCGACAGCCACATCCACTGCGACAGGCCGAACACCACGGTGGCCGCGCCGAACACCGCCACGGCGCCGAACATCAGCAGGCCCGCGCGGCGGCGGATCTGATGACTGGCCAGGACGATCGCCACCAGGGTCGCGCCGATGGCCGGCGCGGCGCGCAGGATCCCGAAACCCTCGGCCCCGACATGCAGCACGTCGCGGGCGAACACCGGCAGCAGGGCCGTGGCCCCGCCCAGCAGCACGGCGAACAGGTCCAGCGAGATCGAGCCGAAGACGATCTTGTTGCGCCAGGTATAGACCAGGCCTTCCTTGATCAGGGTCCAGCGCGAGCCGGGCTGCACCACGGGCCGGGTCGACTGACGGATGCCCAGCAGGCACAGGCCGCCCAGCAGGAACAGGCCCGCCGAGGTCGCGAACGCGGTGGCCGGCGAAACGGCGCACAGCAGGCCGCCCAGGGCCGGGCCGATGATCGAGGCGCTCTGCCAGGACAGCGAGTTCCAGGCGATGGCGCGCGGCAGCAGCGGGCGCGGCACCAGCATCGGCCCCATGGCGCTGGAAGCCGGCGACAGGAAGGCGCGCCCGGCCCCGAACAGCACGGCGATGGCGAAGATCGGCCACAGGGCGGTGTGTCCCGACCAGGCCAGCAGGCCCAGGCCGCCGGCGCAGAGGATGTCGACGCCGATCGCGGCGCTCATGATCGTCCGGCGGTCGTGGCGGTCGGCGGTCTCGCCGGCCGTGAGGGCCAGGAAGAACAGCGGGATGAACTGGGCCAGGCCCACCATGCCCAGCAGGAAGGCGCCCTGGCCCTCGTCGCGCCCGGTCTCGCGGGCCAGGGTGTAGACCTGCCAGCCGATGGTGACGGCCTGGATCTGCACGGCCAGGGTGGCGACGAAGCGCGCGGTCCAGAAGAACAGGAAGTCGCTCTGCCTGAGCAGGGCGCGCATGGAGGTGTCCGTCACTTCGAGGGCCGAAGGGACGGAGTCGGGCTCGGGAGGGAGGTCGGTCATCGGGCCGGACCATGTCCCCGGGCGAGCGCCGCCGCAATCGCGTTTGTTTGATGCGACAGTTGATTTGATTGACGCCATGCGCCCCAGGCCCTATTTCGCGCCCTCCAACGGAAGGAAGCGCCGCCATGCGACGCCTGCGACGAACCTGCGCCGCGCGGACCGGAGTCCGCGTCTAACGCCCCGGAGGCGGCCGTCTCGGCCGCGTCACGATCCGGGGCTATGTCCCCCTTTCGTGTTTCGGATCGTTTAGCGCCCATGTCGTCTTCCGCTGTCGCCCCTTCGCCTGTCCCGCCGCCCATCCTCGTCGAGCGGCCCGAGCACGCCCGCGCCGTCGAGGTGCTGGTCGATCGCGCCTTCGGCCCCGGCCGGTTCGCCAAGTCGTCCGAGCGCCTGCGCGAGGGCAACCGCAAGCTGGACGACTGCTCGTTCGTGGCCCTGCACGAGGGCCGGGTGATCGGCAGCGTGCGGCTGTGGCCGGTGGCGGTCGCCGACAAGGCTGTCGCCTTCCTCGGCCCCCTGGCGGTCGACGCCGACGAGCGCAAGCACGGCCTGGGCCAGGCCCTGGTCGAGGCCGCCTGCGCGGCGGCCGCCAAGGCCGGCTGGCGCGCGGTGCTGCTGGTCGGCGACGCCCCCTATTTCGGCCGCGTCGGCTTCGCGGCCGAGCCCGCCGCCCGGGCGACCATGCCCGGCCCCGCCGACCAGCGCCGGGTGCTGGTCAAGGCCCTGGTCGAGGGCGGGGACGCTGATCTGGTGGGGCCGATCCGTATCGGCTGAAGACCCCCTCAGTCGCTTCGCGACAGCTCCCCCAGAGGGGGAGCATTTCATGTTGCGTAGCTCCTCCCCCTCTGGGGGAGGTGGCCCGGAGGGTCGGAGGGGGCTCGCGAAGCGAGCCTTGAGCCCGACGCCGGCTTGCCCTACCTGAACCCCATGACCGCGGATCCCACACCCTCTGGCCTCGCAGGCGTCACCGCCGCCGCCAAGGTCGCGGGCGAACGTGGCCTGCCGCCGGTGCATCTGTGGAATCCCGAGCATTGCGGCGACATCGACATCCGCATCCGCAAGGACGGGGTCTGGTTCCACGAGGGGACGCCGATCGGTCGCGAGGCCCTAGTGCGCCTGTTCTCAACCGTGCTGCGGCTGGATCCGGACGGCTATCACCTAGTCACCCCGGTCGAGAAGCTGAAGATCCAGGTCGAGGACGCGCCGTTCATCGCCACGCGGGTGGATCGCATGGGCGATATCCTGCGCTTCGAGACCAATGTCGGCGACGTGGTCGAGGCCGGGCCGGACAACGCCATACGGGTCGAGACCGACGCGGCGACCGGCGAGCCCCGGCCCTATCTGCACGTCCGGCGCGGGCTGGAGGCGCTGATCGCCCGGCCGGTGTTCTACGAGCTGGCCGAGCTGGCGGCCGAGCGCGACACTCCGGAAGGGCCGCGCCTGGGCGTGGCCTCGAACGGCGCCTGGTTCCCGGTCGCGCCGGCCGGGGCGCACGGGTCGTGACCCTGACCCGCGACGAGCGCCGGGCCTGGATCGCCAGCAAGCTGGATCCGATCAGCGCCTATGATCCCAGCCTGGACGCGGCGCGCTCGGACTTCGACCTCAATCCCGGCCTGCGGCCCGACAATCCCCACGCCCTGCGGCCCGCCGCCGTGCTGGTCGGCCTGGTCGAGCGCGAGGCGGGCATGACCGTCCTGCTCACGCGCCGGGCCGATACCCTGCGCAGCCACACCGGCCAGATCGCCTTCCCCGGCGGCCGCTGCGATCCCGGCGAGACGCCGTGGGAGACCGCCCTGCGCGAGGCACGGGAGGAGGTCAATCTCGACCCGAAATTCGTGACCCTGGCCGGGCTGCTGCACGGCTACCGCACGGTGACCGGCTTCCATGTCACGCCGGTGGTCGGCTTCGTCGACCCGGCCGCGACCTTCGAGGCCAGCCCGGACGAGGTGGCCGACGTGTTCGAGACGCCGTTCGCGTTCCTGATGGATCCCGGCAACCACCAGCGCCAGCATCGCGACCTGCCCGACGGCGAGCGGCGGTTCTTCTACGCCATGCCGTGGAACGAGCGGTTCATCTGGGGCGCGACGGCGGGGATGCTGCGGGCGCTGTACGAGCGGCTGCACGCCCCGGACGAAGCGCGCGACCCGATGTCCGGCGCCCCGGCGTAAACCGCTAAAAGATCTAGGCTTTACGCCGTCATTCGGGCTTGCCTGCCTGCGATAATCGTTTGAAATGCGCGCCCCGCAGCAGGGGCGCGTGGCGTAGGTGGGGGATGGCGTGAACAGCGAGACGATAGGCGCGGCGCCGTGGATGGCGCTGCCGGAGACCCAGGCCGTGATCGCGGCGCTCGAGGCGAGGGGCTTTCCCGGCTGCGCGCGCTTCGTCGGCGGCTGCGTGCGCAACACCCTGATGGGCAAGCCCATCGACGATATCGACATCGCCACCACCCTGACCCCGGACGAGGTGATCGAGGCGCTGGGCGCGGCGGGCCTGCGGGCCATTCCCACCGGCGTCGATCACGGCACGGTCACGGCCCTCTCGGGCGGGCGGCCCTACGAGATCACCACCCTGCGCCGCGACGTCTCGACCGACGGCCGCCGGGCGGTGGTGTCGTTCACCCAGGACTGGGAGCAGGACGCCCAGCGCCGCGACTTCCGCTTCAACGCGCTCTACGTCGACATCCACGGCCGGCTCTACGATCCGACCGGCGAAGGCGTGAACGACGCGCGCGAGGGCCGGGTGGTGTTCGTCGGCGACCCGATGACCCGCATCCGCGAGGACTACCTGCGCATCCTGCGGTTCTTCCGCTTCCACGCCTGGTACGGCCGGGGCGACGCCGACCAGAAGGCCCTGGCGGCCTGCAAGGCCTTGAAGGGCATGGTCGAGGGACGGGCCGCCGAACGCACCCAGAAGGAGCTGCTGAAGCTGCTGGCGGCCGACGATCCGCGCGCCGCCCTGCGGCTGATGGCGGCCACCAGCGTCCTGTCCTCGATCCTGCCGTCCGTGAAGTCGCTGGCCCGTTTCGAGGCGCTGATGACCATCGAGACCGAGCAGTTGTTCGAGAACGATCCGGAGCTGCGCCTGGCGGCCCTGATCCCCGACGATCCCAAGATCGCCGAGCAGGTGGCCGAGCGGCTGCGGCTGTCCAACGCCCTGAAGGAACGGCTGGTCCAGGCGGTCGGCAAGTTGCCGCGCATCGTCAGCTGGATGAGCCCGCGCGAGACCCGCCGGGCGGTCTACGCCCTGGGCCTGAAAACCTTCAGCGACCGGGTCAAGCTGGCCTGGGCGGGTTCGGAACGGTCGGCCGCCACCGCGCAATGGCGCGGCCTGCTGGCCCTGGGCGAGAGCTGGACCCCCCCGGCCTTTCCCCTGACCGGCGACGAGATCCTGAAGGCCGGCGTACCCAAGGGCCCGATGGTCGGCGAGGTGATGCGCGAGGTCGAGATCTGGTGGGTCGACCAGGACTTCATCGAGGACAAGTTCTCGGTCATCGAGCGGCTGAAGGCGGTGGCCCAGGGGATGGCGTTTTAGGGATTTCCCTCTCTCAAAGAGAGAGGGATTCCGACGCGCGACTTCGTCTTGAACTGGGCCGCGCCCGCCCACAAATGCCGCTCGTCGCCTGACGCCCCGGAGACCCCGCCCATGAAGATCGGCCTGCTCGAGACCGGCGAACCGCCCGAGCCCCTGCAGCCCGCGTTCGGCCGCTACGCCGCGATGTTCCAGGACCTGCTGGGGCCCGGTCACGACTACGCCGTCTACGACGTCCAGGCCGGCGTGCTGCCCGGCGATCCGGCCGAGTGCGACGCCTACATCGTCACCGGCTCGTCGGCCGGGGTCTATGACGACCTGCCGTGGATCGAACCGCTGAAGGGCTTCCTGGTCGAGGCTCGTGACCAGCCGCTGGTCGGGATCTGTTTCGGCCACCAGGTCATGGCCGAGGCGTTCGGCGGCAAGGTGGTGAAGTCGGACAAGGGCTGGGGCGTGGGCCTGCACCAGTACCAGGTCGCCGAGGTCCAGCCCTGGATGGATCCTCGGCCGGACGGCGGCGTCACGGTCGCCGTCCCGGCCTCGCACCAGGACCAGGTGATCGCCCTCCCGCCCGGCGCCCGCGCCGTGGCCGGCAGCGCCTTCACGCCGGCCGGGATCCTGGTCTATGACGACCGGCCGGCCATCTCGATGCAGTTCCATCCCGAGTTCGACCCGGCCTATGCGCGGGCCCTGATCGAGGCCCGGCGGGGCAGCCGGTTCACCGACGCCCAGGCCGACGCGGCCATCGCCAGCCTGGCCGGAGCCAACGACCGGGCCCGGGTGGGGGCCTGGATCGAAGCCTTTCTGGCGGGCAACGCCCGAAACCTGGCAACCTCGGCCGCGGGCCAGCCGTTTGGGCTGAAACGCGGGAGACCAGGATCATGAGAGCCGTCGCCATCGTGCTCGCCGCCGGGGCGTTGATGATCGGCGGGGCGCTGCTGTCCAGCGTCCGCGCCGACGCCCCGGCCACCCCCGCGACCGCGCCGCCCGAGACCCTCAAGAGCGCCGCCGACTTCGTGTCGATCAAGGATCCGGCCGCCCGCTCGGTCGCCCTGTTCACCGAGGCAGGCAAGGTGATCGAGAGCCCGCGCTGCATGAACTGCCACCCGGTCCAGCGCGCCCCGACCCAGGGCGACGACCGCTATCCGCACAATCCGCCGATGGTCGGCGGCCAGGCCGGCCACGGGCCGGTCGGCCTGCCCTGCGGCGCGTGCCACGGCCCCGCCAACGTCCAGACCTGGGGCCAGGACATCAAGTCGATCCCGGGCGATCCGAAATGGGCCCTGGCCCCGGCCGAGATGGCCTGGCAGGGCAAGTCGCTGGGCGCGATCTGCGCCCAGATCAAGGATCCGGCCCGGAACGGCGGCCGTTCGCTGGCCGAGATCCACCACCACATGGCCGAGGATCATCTGGTCGGCTGGGCCTGGAACCCGGGTGACGGCCGTCGGCCCGCGCCCGGAACGCAGGCGAGGTTCGGCGAGCTGGTGAAAGCGTGGATCGACACGGGGGCCAAGTGCCCGAAGGCGTAGTCACGGTCGGGGACAGGCGCATGCGCCTGTCCCCAGCCTGACCCTAGGGCCACTTCACCTCGGGCGGCATCGAGCTGAGGATCGACTCGACGTTGCCGCCGGTCTTCAGGCCGAACATCGTGCCGCGGTCGTAGAGCAGGTTGAACTCCACGTAGCGGCCGCGCTGCACCAGCTGCTGCTCGCGTTCTTCCGGCGTCCAGGCCTCGCCCATCCGGCGGCGGACCAGCTCGGGATAGATCTCCAGGAACGCCTTGCCGACGTCCTGGGTGAAGGCGAAGTCCTTGGACCAGCCGCCGCTGTCGTGGTGGTCGTAGAAGATGCCGCCGACGCCGCGCGGTTCGTTGCGGTGGGGCAGGAAGAAGTACTCGTCGCACCAGGCCTTGTACTTGGCGTACCAGGTCGGGTCGTGGGCGTCGCAGGCGCGCTGGTAGGCGGCGTGGAAGTCGATGGCGTCGGGGAAGTCCTGCTGGCGCTGGTAGCCCAGCAGGGGCGTCAGGTCGCCGCCGCCGCCGAACCAGCTCTTCGTCGTGGCGATGAAGCGGGTGTTCATGTGCACGGCCGGCACGCGCGGGCTGCGCATGTGGGCGATCAGGCTGACGCCGGTGGCGAAGAAGCGGGGGTCCTCGGCCGCGCCGGGGACGGTCTTGGCCATCTCGGGCGTGAAGGTCCCGTGGACGGTCGAGACGTGGACGCCGACCTTCTCGAACAGGCGCCCGTGCATCATGCCCATCACGCCGCCGCCGCCGGCTTCGCGGTCCCACGGCTTGCGGACGAAGCGGCCGGGCTCGCCGGCGTAGAGCCCGGCAGGGGCCTCGTCCTCCAGCCGTTCGAATTCCGCGCAGATCTGGTCGCGCAGGCTTTCGAACCAGGCGCGGGCGGCGGCTTTCTTCTCGTCGAGGGTCAGGGCGTCGGTCATGTCAGCCGATTAGGCCTTCGCCGCGCCGCGCGCAAATACGCAGCAGCGCGTAGCCCTAGACCGCCGGGAAGCCGTCGGTCTGCCGCAGGGCCTCGCCCAGGGCCATGGCCGCCGTCGTGGCCAGGTTCATCGAGCGGGCTTCGGGGCGCAGGGGGATCGTCAGGCGCGAGAAGGCGGCCTCGTGAACCTCAGGTGGCGCTCCGCGACTCTCGTTGCCGAACAACAGGGTGTCGCCCGCCTGGAAATCGAACTTGTGGAAGGGGGCCGTCGACTTGGTGGTGAACAGCAGCAGCCGGCCCTCGCGACGTTCCGGCGCGGCGAGAAATGCATTCCAAGAGGCGTGGCGGATCATGTGCGTCAACGGACCGTAATCCAGGGCCGCGCGTTTCAAGCTCTTGTCGTCCAAGGGGAAACTACAGGGCTCGATGACGTCCAGACCCACCCCGAGGCAGGCGCCCAAACGGATCGCGGCGCCCACGTTCTGAGGAATGCCGGGTTGAAAAAGCGCGAGCCGCATTCTAAGCGAACCAACCATAGAGCCAGCAGGGGCATTTGCTGCGAATCGAAAGGGCTTGCGGACTTCGTCCGCGCGTCCGATAGGACGATCCGCTTTTGCCTGTTGTGGCGAAGACCCGTTCGCGGGTCCAGACAGTATGCGCCGACAGGCGTTTCTCCAGGCCGGGCCGTCTTTGGCGGCGCGGCGGCATCGAAGGGTGACTTGGGTGGCCGACACCGCCGTGGGCGCAAAAACTGATCCGGCGCATGGGGAAGACCCCAGCCGTCGGGATTTCATCTACATCGCATCGATGACGGCCGCCGCCGGCGGCGCGGTCGCGTTGGCGTGGCCGTTCATCGACCAGATGAACCCCTCCGCCGATACGCGGGCCCTGGCGTCGATCGAGTTCGACGTGACCAAGGTCGGCGAAGGCCAGCAGGTCGTCGTCAAATGGCGCGGCAAGCCGCTCTTCGTGCGCAACCGCACCAAGGCCGAGATCGCCAAGGCGGTCGCGGACGACGGCGCGTCGATGAAGGATCCGCAGAAGGACGCCGATCGCGTGAAGCCGGGCAAGGCCCAGTGGCTGATCGTCGGCGGCAACTGCACCCACCTCGGCTGCGTCCCGACCTTCGGCGGCGGCGAGTACGGCGGCTGGTTCTGCCCGTGCCACGGCTCGGTCTACGACACCTCGGGTCGTATTCGTAAGGGGCCGGCTCCGAAGAACCTGATCGTTCCGGAGTACGCCTTCCTGTCCGACACCAAGGTCAAGATCGGTTAAGCGAGATGAGCGGACATTCGACCTACGAACCCAAGACCGGTTTCGAGCGCTGGCTCGACGCCCGTCTGCCGATCGTGCGCCTGGGCTACGACAGCTTCGTCGACTACCCCACGCCGCGTAACCTGAACTACTGGTGGACCTTCGGCGGCATCCTGTCGCTGTGCCTGGCCTCGCAGCTGATCACCGGCATCATCCTGGTGATGCACTACACCCCGAGCGCCGACCACGCCTTCGCCAGCGTCGAGCACATCATGCGCGACGTGAACTACGGCTGGCTGATCCGCTACATGCACGCCAACGGCGCGTCGATGTTCTTCATCGCCGTCTACATCCACATGCTCCGCGGCCTCTATTACGGCTCGTACAAGGCGCCGCGCGAAGTGCTGTGGCTGCTGGGCTGCGTGATCTACCTGCTGATGATGGCCACCGCCTTCATGGGCTACGTCCTGCCCTGGGGCCAGATGTCCTTCCACGGCGCGGTCGTGATCACCAACCTGTTCGGGGCCCTGCCGGTCGTGGGCGAAAGCATCACCACCTGGCTGTGGGGCGGCTTCGCCGTCGACAACCCCACCCTGAACCGCTTCTTCTCGCTGCACTACCTGCTGCCCTTCATGATCGCGGGCGTCGTGATCCTGCACATCTGGGCGCTGCACGTGGTGGGCCAGAACAACCCGACCGGCGTCGAGCCCAAGTCGAAGGCCGACACCGTGCCCTTCACCCCGTACGCGACGGTGAAGGACGGGTTCGCGATGAGCGTCTTCCTGATCCTCTTCGCCTGGTTCGTCTTCTTCATGCCCAACGCCCTGGGCCACGCCGACAACTACATCCCGGCCAACCCGCTGGTGACGCCGTCGCACATCGTTCCGGAATGGTACTTCCTGCCGTTCTACGCGATCCTGCGCGCCGTCCCGGACAAGCTGATGGGCGTGCTGGCCATGTTCGGCGCCATCGCCTGCCTGTTCGCCCTGCCGTGGCTGGACACGTCGAAGGTGCGCTCGATGCGCTACCGCCCGACCGCGAAGATCCACTTCTTCATCTTCGTGGTGGCCTGCTGCGTGCTGGGCGTCTGCGGCGCCAAGCTGCCGGACGACCAGGTGATCCCGCACCTGACCACGTTCCAGCTGATGGCGTCGGACCTGAACAGCTTCGTGTGGCTCAGCCGCGTGGCCGCGCTGTACTACTTCGCTTTCTTCCTGGTGATCCTGCCGCTGCTGGGCCTGACCGAAAAGACCCTGCCGGTGCCGGACTCCATCGCCTCTCCCGCCCTGTCGCACCCGGCCGCCGCGCCGGCCGAAGCGACCGCCGCGCCTGAAATGAAGGGCTGATCCCGATGCTGCGCAAACTTTCCGTCATCGCAGCGGTCGCGGGTCTCCTGACGGCCGGCGTCGCCGGCCCGGCCCTGGCGGCCCACGGCGCCCTGCCGGCCAAGGACGTCCACTGGTCGTTCGAAGGCCCGTTCGGCAAGTTCGACCAGGCCCAGCTGCAGCGGGGCTACAAGGTCTATCGGGAGGTCTGCTCGGCCTGCCACTCGATGAGCCTGGTCAGCTTCCGCAACCTCGGCGACAAGGGCGGCCCGTTCTACGACAAGAAGTACCCGAACTCGAACGACAACCCGTACGTCAAGGCGATCGCCAAGGACTACGAGGTCGCCGACATCGACAACGAGACCGGCGACGCGATCAAGCGTCCGGCCACCCCGGCCGACCGCTTCCCC
>Ga0102590_1001258_pt1 | contig 39913 bp, 34 predicted proteins | sample AraplaMF_Col_mMF_FD_76859 | JGI IMG/M metagenome (GOLD analysis project Ga0102590, IMG submission 76859) | Arabidopsis root microbial communities from the University of North Carolina, USA - plate scrape MF_Col_mMF | ecosystem: Host-associated > Plants > Roots > Endosphere | place: USA... | reverse complement strand
ACACCTTCACCATCGACGGCTTCAAGCTCGTCGCGAACGACGCCAAATCCACTGTCTTTCAGTTGATCAATATCCCACAAGTAGCCGCCGCCGCTGTGCTCCTCAAGTCGCAAAACAAACAAATCATTGCGACTGCCGTCTATGCGGGTTCCAGCATCACGCTCTGTTAGGAGCCAAACGTCGCCGCGATAGTCCTGCGGCCGATAACCTTCGAGTAATCCAACCTTGAGTTCGCGCGGCTGCGTCTGAAGCAATTCCCGGACTTGAGCCGATCTGATGAGCTGGTTACGCGCCAACGTCCAGCATGTCGCCTCGTAGCTTGCACCGATTCGCAATGAGAGCTGATATACTTTGCTGGGCCGCCGAAAGTCATCGACAGTCCAGCCTTGGCGCTCCGAATGCCATCCGATCAGCCAGCGTGGAAGCATAAAGGCAACAGCGAAGGCATCCGCCTCGATCTCCTGGAAGTTATCCCCCTGCTGGCTTGCGATGGGCATTCGACGAAGAATGCTTTCGTCATCAAGGCTGGGCTCATGGCGCAGCGCGAAATGACCAAGCTCGTGGGCTGCAGTGAAGCGCTGAATGCTCATAGGTCTTTGCGTCGTCACGAGGACGCCAGGTGACGGCTCGCTCAGATAAGCGCCCAGAAGTCCTTGCAGCGGTCGAAGCAGCAGGGGTAGGTCAACTGATTGAATTGCCGCGAACACATCGACATTGCCTCCACGTCGCTGAATGGTATCACGTAGGTCCAGCGAACGATGTAGCCGCGCAGCAGCCATTGTCCCCGTTCGAACGGCGCCAGCGTAGCTTGTCGCCATCTCTTATCCCCTCGCCGTGAGCGACCGCGCCCGCAAATACTCTGCAAACCGACCAAGCTCGTCGCGGTCTTGTTGAGAGAGATCAGCGGCGCGTCGGGCTAAGTGCGCAACATCTACTGGCAAACTAGACGACGCTTCGTCCTCACCCGCAAAATAGCCAACTGGTTGTCTGTAAAGTCTAGCTAGACGCGCCAGCTCGATGGCCTCAACGCGACGCTGTCCATTCTCAATGTCCGTTAGCGCGGTTCGAGGTATCTTGAGGTAGGTGGCGACCTCTTCCTGCTTGAGCCCAAGATATTTCCGCGCCTCCCTTAACCGATCGCCCAGACGACGACGCTCGTCCTCATCATTCTCGTGGTGACCAATAGGATCGCTCATGGCTTCGCACCTTTCTTCTTGTTCCATTGCCCTTCTATCTGTGGAAGCAAATGCCCCAGTGCACTCTCCACCGAGCTGTATCCTCCGGTTCGGACTACGTGCTCGGGCAACTCAAATCCCACAATTGGTTCGATCGCGCACAAGATCGAAACCACGACGAGCGAGTCGACCGGAACCGGCACCTTAGCGATTTGTCCGGGAGAGCTTGGCAACGTGATCCCTCTGATCAAAGCCTCTGCCTTCACGGCTTCGATCAGTTCATCGTGCAGACAGGTCGTTACCGCCGCGGCAGGAAACGCGGGCGCAAACGCAACCGGAGGAAGAGTGATCGTTGACACGTCAGCTCCCGAATGTTGTGTTTTTCTAACACCAATTCCTAGTGTAATGTCGGATAATCCGACTTGCAAGCCCGAATTTGGGTTGCGAGCCTTTGGGACGCAGTCGCATCGGCAACCGCTCCCGAGCGTCTTTTCGGCTGCCGCATGTCGGCGAGATCACTTCCACCTCGTTCGACGGCAAGCTGACGTCGGGATAGAGCGCGACAGGGAGATGTAGTTTTCGTGAAAGTTCCGGCTAGTAGCTGAAGGATCCAACGATACAAGGCATTCGGCTGTCGAGTTGTGCCGCACTAATCCGCAGAGATCTGCGCCTCCTTGACGACCTTGCCCCAGCGCGGGCGGTCCTTGGCAATCAGCTCCGCCAGGCGTTGCGGCGGGCCACCTTGCGCGACCAGGCCCTGCTTGCCCAGAAGGGTCCGAACGTTCGGCTGCGCCAGGATCTCGTTGAACACCGCATTGTAGCGGTCGACGATCTCTTTCGGCGTATTGGCCGGCGCGAGAACACCGTACCACAAATCGACATCGAAATCGGTGACGCCGAGCTCGGCGAGCGTCGGCACATCGGCGGCCTGCGGCGCTCGTTGCTGGCTGCCCACGGCGAGGACACGGATCTGTCCGGATTCCGCGAGCGGAAGCGCGGTGTGGACCGGCAGGAACATGGCCGAGACGTGCCCGCCCGCCAGATCCTTCAGTGCGCCCGCCGATCCTGCATAGGGAATATGAGTCAGGTTGACCTGCGCGGTGAGCTTGAAGAGCTCCATGGCGAGATGTTGCGGCGTGCCGCGGCCGGGAGACGCATAGTTGATCTCGCCTGGCTTGCCGCGGGCAAGCGCAATCAGTTCCGCGACCGTGTTGACGCCCAGCGACGGATGAACGACGAGCGCCAACGCGCCCGTTGCGATCTCGATGATCGGCACGAAGTCCTTTTCGGGATCGTAAGGCAGTGCCGGATAAAGGCTCGCATTCATCACGAACGTATTGACAGTGACCAGCAGGTTATGTCCGTCGGGCGCCGTGCGCGCCGCGGCTTGCGTGCCGATATTGCCGCTGGCGCCGGGCTTGGTCTCGACGAGGATGGTTTGATTCCAGCGCTGCCGCAGTTCCTCCGAGAGGATGCGCGCGAGCAGGTCGGGGCCCGTGCCAGGCGAGAACGGAACGTTGAGCCGGATCGGCTGCTGCGACTGCCCAACCGCCAGATCGGGCAGCATGAGGGCCGCGGCAAGCATCTGCAGCGCCTTACGGCGCGAATGCATGCAGCTTGGGGAATTGATCGCCACGCGTTTCTCCCATGTCTTGCCCTGGGCCTGTCGGCCGCCGGAGCTTTCTTGTTAAAATCTCGTCCAGTGAGATTATAGACGGACTATGCGGTGATCGCTTGCGCGTTCAAGGCTGTTCTTGCCGAAGATCGCGACGGGCGGACCGAGCACAAAGCCGAGCCATTCGCAGCCGCGTTTGCCGGCGAGATAGCCAAGCAGTGTGAAGTCAGCAGTCAGCAGTTACCGAAACAGAGCCATGAAACCGGTTTGATTGCATTTTATACGATATTACCGTACTGGTTGTATCCACCCTCCCCCTCTGCCAGTGAAATAGCAGGCGATGTCTTTCCTCAAGAGAACAGGTGTCTGGACAGCCCGCGCATTTCTGCTCGGAGCAGCGGCCCTTGCGGGTTTTCACCTGGTGACACGTGCACAGGCCCCTCTCAATCGTGGGGCGCTCGGGATCCAAGATAGCGACGCTGGAGACTGCGCGGTCCCGACACTGCAGCAATATCCTCCAGGTCAATACAATCAGCAGCGGGCAGCCAATGATTTTCTGTTGTACGCAATAGCCGCACTAAATGTGTACGAAGACGAGAACATCACACGGTTTGTCGTGCGTCACTTCGACGAGCGCTGGGAGCAAAAGCGGAGCTACGAACGAAACGGTCTGCATTACGCCGTTTATTACAAGCAAGGCGACCCGTTCGAAGTCCTCGTTGCGCTGCGAGGAACGAGGCTTGACAGCCTCGATGACCTGAAAGCGAACTTCTCGTGGTTTACGGGCGGCGTACTTTCGAATGAATATGATCTGGCCCGCTCGGAATTCCAGTCCATCAGGCTGGAAGCCATCAAGGCCGCGCAAGGCAGGAAAATCCGCTTTGTCACGACGGGACATTCGCTCGGCGGCGGGATCGCCTACCATCTGGCCTACGGCTTTCCATGCGTTTCAGCCGTCGGGTTTGACACCTCACCGGTATGGAACGTCTTCCGCTATGACAATCCATTCACCCCGATTTCGATCAACCTGCACGACCGGCTCGACTGGCTGACGAGGATCAGTCGATTGCCGTTTCCGGAACACGATTCCAACTCGCATCGCTGGTATCCCCTGGATCTGCAGTATAGCGGCTTCAAGCACAGCATCACGAAATTCGCCGTCGGCATGGCCGGCATGGTGACAAACTGTCAGAACGCCAAGGGATGTAAAATCCCCCTGGCCGATGATTCCGCCAGAAAGCTGTATTGCCCGACATACGGCCACCAGGACGGGCTAGCCATTTGCGAACCCTATATCGCCCGATGAGGGCATTTTTGTCAGGCGTTGTGACAACCCGGCCACCGCGATGACCGTGTCTCACTCATGGGGGCACACGCCAGCGCTGTCACCTCATCCGCCGTATTTTTTCGTACACCCCCTCCATCCCCTCACATCTCGGCGCCGTCAGGAATGCTGATCGTCCAGGTCTCCTTTGCCGAGGACAGCGCAATCAGGGTCTCGGTTCGCTCCACACCATCGAGGTCCTTGATGGTTTCGGTCAGAAACCGCTCCAGATCGCGCGTGCTCTTCAGCCGGACTTTCAGAAGATAGTTCCAGGCGCCGGTGATGTGATGACACTCCAGCACCTCGGGCGACGCCTTGACGCGCTTGAGAAACGCGGCCTCGACCTTCGGGTTGCTCCAGCTCACCAGGATGAAGGCAAGCAGATCCAGGCCCAGAGCCTCGGGCTCGAGGCGAGCGTGAAAACCGGAAATGATCCCGGACCGGACCAGCCGCTTGATGCGATCGTTGATCGTGGAGATGGCGACGCCGGTGTGCTCGGCCAGCGTCGCCAGCGATTGGCGATCATCCTTTTGCAGCAGCGCGAGCAACCGTCGATCGACGTCATCGAGTTTTGGCACGCTCATGATCCTCATCCTCGCCGTGCGTTTTCCGGGACTGCGGCAATTGGCGGTGGCGTCGACGGAATTTTTTGCATTTTGACGTCCTATTCCAAAAAAAATACGGCACTGTTTCGATTTTACAACATTTATCCGGAATGAGCGACCGATTTCCGCAAATATAACCCCCTCGCTTTTCGTGCGTGATAGGCTTGCGCGTGGGCGCGCGGCGGCTCGCTGTCCTGCGCGCGACGTTTGTTTGCAATCGACCTTTCAATGGCGGGCCGACTTCGGCGAGCGAGATCAAATCGCGCACAGCATCAACTGCCGCTTTGGTGTTCGCCGAAACCAGGCCCGGCAGGTCAACACGGGGAATGGGGAAGATGAAGAAGATCCTGATCGGAGCGGCCGCGAGCCTGGTGATTGCAACGGCCGCGCCGGCCGCGGATTTGCCGGCGCGGACTTACGCCAAGGCGCCGGAGGTTGCCCCCGTCTATAATTGGGGCGGCTTCTACATCGGTCTCAATGGCGGTGGCGGCTCGGCCCACAAGTGCTGGGAGATCCTGAACGACACGGGAACACCGGTGATCCCCTCGGTGGCGGAAGGCTGCCACAACGCGACCGGCGCAACGGCCGGCGGGCAGTTCGGCTACCGGTGGCAGGCGGCCAACTGGGTGTTCGGCCTGGAGGCCCAGGGCAACTGGGCCAATTTCAAAGGCAGCAACCTGAACCAATGGGCCGTGCTCGGCAGCAGCCTGTTCAACGATGTCACCAGGATCGATGCCTTCGGCCTGTTCACCGGCCAGATCGGATATGCTGTCAACAATGTCCTGGTCTATGCCAAGGGTGGCGCGGCCGTCGTCAGCGACAAATACACCACGACCTTCACGCCATTCGGTGCCGCTTTTTACGGGCCGCTGGTGGGCGCAGCGCTCGCAACCGGCCAGACCGCGGCATCCGGCACGGAAACCCGCTGGGGGGGCGCGCTCGGCGCCGGTGTCGAGTACGGCTTCGCGCCGGGCTGGTCGGTGGCCCTCGCATACGACCACCTGTTCATGGGACGCCGCAACGTCGACATCACGAACGTGGCGCCGTTCTTCCCCGGCGGCCGGCCGAGCATTCACCGCATCGGCCAGGATCTCGATATCGGAAGCGTGCGCCTCAACTACACGTTTGGCGGCCCGGTGGTCGCCAGGTATTGAGCTTCCGCGATCGAGAGATCGAAACGCCCCGGCCTCCGATGCCGGGGTCTTTCTTGTTGTTTCCCCTCCTCGCGGAGGGCCTGGTGAAGGCTGATCTGTCGAAAAGCAGTCTTTTTGACATCCCGTCGACGACCATGAACCTTTAAGCGCGGCAGCGTGACGAATTTCATACTCCGTTAGGGACAACAGCGGCATCCTCGGAACGAAGCAATTCGCTTCAAATTATCTCGCCGGAGGGTGAGACCATGAGCAAGATCGACTACCTGCTTCAAGCAGCGAAGGCCGAGCGGCTCGCGCGCGATGTCTTCGACAGCCTGACCCTTGAAAGGCTCCGGGCATTCGCCGCCGAGTGCCGGGCGAAGGCGCTGGTGCTCGCCGCCTGAAGCGTGATGGGATCAGGCTCGATTGGTGACATCAGCCCCGTCATTGCGAGCGAAGCGAAGCAATCCAGTGCCCCAGGCAAAGAGCTGGATTGCTTCGTCGCAAGAGCTCCTCGCAACGACGGGGTTAGTTATCCCGATTCAACTTTAAGCCATCACGCTCTCGCGCGGCCCCGCAGGGGTCAATGGGCTGGCGGCACGGACTCGTGGCCCATGGTTCGAGACGGCGCGAAGACGCGCCTCCTCACCATGAGGGCTTGTTTGGAGCCCGCGGTCGGCGCGGACGCGGAGAGCGTGCTGCTGGCGCTGGCGACCGCGCGCGGCTGATCGTGGGCGGGCGCCCTGCCCCATGCCATCTTCTGCGGTGTGCAAGCTCCCGCCGAGACAACGGCGACGGTCCGTCGGGTCGGGACAACGATCAATCGATTGCAGCGTCGACGTCGTTCCCGCAATTGGCGTGTTCGCATGATCGACTGTTGCGCGTGAGGCACTGTCAGAATCAAAATCGTCTGACCCTTGCCGTCGCAGGTTCCAGGTGTCCGAGAGTGGGAGACACTGAAGAGGAGACGAATCGGTATCGCGCGAGGGGAGCCGCGTATTCTACGCTTGGGGGTGAGGCAGACGGCATCAAGCACCGGCCGGGACATGGGTTGCCTGTCCGCCGTTGCTTTCGATGCCGGCCGGGTTTTTTCAACGGCACCGCAGCCAAGGGCCGCGGGCGGCCGTCGCGCAAAGCGGCTGGCGCGGGCTTTGCTGCTTGTCATTGCGGGCACGGCGGGCGGTGCGGCCGCGCTGCTGCCTGAACCGGCGCGAGCGCAATGCGCCCCGGCGAGCCCGTGCGTCACCGCTCCGGTCAATCTCGGCACGCTTGGCGGAAGCTTCGATACCCAGGCCGCCGGCGTGAACTCCGATGGCTCGGTGGTCGTCGGCTACAGCTACGTCCCCGGCAATTTGACACACGCCTTTCGCTGGACCAGCGGCGGAATGGTCGATCTCGGCACGCTGGGCGGGCTGCATTCTTTTGCCAATGGCGTGAGCTCCGATGGCTCGGTCGTCGTGGGATATAGTGACGTCACCGGCAACGCCGCCCAACACGCTTATCGCTGGACCAGCGGCGGCGGAATGGTCGATCTCGGCGTGCTGACGGGGGGCGTCTATTCCAGCGCCAACGCCGTGAACGCGGATGGCTCGGTGGTCGTGGGCTTCAGCTACCTCAACGTCTTATCCGCCCAACACGCCTTTCGCTGGACCAGCGGCAGCGGAATGGTCGATCTCGGCACGCTGGGCGGGACCTATGCCAGCGCCAATGGCGTCAACGCGGATGGCTCGGTGGTCGTGGGCCAAAGCAACACCACCGGCAATCTCGCCACCCACGCCTTTCGCTGGACCAGCGGCGGCGGAATGGTCGATCTCGGCTCGCTGGGCGGGGACTTTTCGATCGCCTATGGTGTGAACGCCGATGGCTCGGTGGTGGTGGGCTTCGGCGACCTCACCGGCGGTGCCGTCATTCACGCCTTCCGCTGGACCAGCGGCGGAATGGCCGATCTCGGCTCGCTGGGCGGGGACTATGCGGCCGCCAATGGCGTGAACGCCAGTGGCTCGGTGGTGGTGGGCGAGAGCTACCTCGCCGGCAACGCCGTCATTCACGCCTTTCGCTGGACGGCTGCGACCGGAATCAGGGACCTCAATACGCTGCTGGCGAGCGCCGGCGTCAACATGAGCGGTATCGAGCTGACCAGCGCAAAAGGCGTCTCCGGAAACGGCCAATTCATCGTCGGTTACGGCGCTTTCTCCGGCGACGTCAGGGCGTTCATCGTGCGCTACGACGACGGCCCCGATGCGGCTGGTCCCACGACCGACGGTCCCGCGGCGACCGTCGGCCTCACGACGCCACAGGCGCAGCAGGATTCGGTCGACGGGCTGGCCCGTCAGCACGCCGGGCTGATGGCGCAACAGCATGGTCTTGCGGCCCCCTTGCTCGGTGCGAACCAGCCCATGGGCACCGGCTCGGAGGCCGGCGCCTACGCGGCCGGCGGCTCCGCCTCGGCCGGCGGCACCGGGCGGTTCAGCAACGGGCAAGGATTGTCGCTGCTCGCGGGCGCGGCCTGGGCACGCGAGGCGTATCCCAACGCCGATTTGAAGAATTCCTTCATGGCCGCCGCCGCCGTCCAGTACGTCCATGACGGCTTCGGCGCCGTACGCCCCTTTGCCGAAGCGGGCGGCTGGATCGCGCCCGATGCGTCGCTGTCCTTCACGCGCGAATATATGAACGGCGCGGGCACCGCGCGCGGCACCGGCGCGACCAAGGGCACGTTGTCCTACGCCTACGGCCGCGCCGGGGTGCTGCTGTTCACAAACGCCGACAGCCAATTGGTGCTGTCGGGAGAATACGGCCGCGAGCGCCTGACAACGGCGGGTTACGAGGAATCCACCACCGCCAATCCGTTCAACGCCATCGTGTCCGGCGGAAGCGACCGGATGGACATCGTCAAGGCACGCATCGCGGCCTCACACCCGTTCACTGGCGCGCTCGACGCGACGCTGTGGGCGGCACAGGCGTGGGGTTTCAGACGCACCGTCGACTTTACGGCAACGGTCGCCGGCCTCGGCACGCTGACACCCGCCGCGCCGGGTGACGCGCAGTGGACCGAATACGGCGCAAGGGTCGGCTACAAGGTGATGCAGGCGGCCACACTCGACGTCTTTCTGAACGGCGTGTCCGGCGGCGGTGCCACCGGCAGCAGGGTCCATGCCGGAGCGGGCCTGCGGTTCAGATTCTAAAGCGTGATGGCTTCAAGTTGAATCGGGATAGCTAACCCCGTCGTTGCGGGGAGCTCTCTTGTCCGCCGAAGCCCGCCTTCGGGCGAAGGCGGATGCGACGGAGCAATCCAGCTCTTGGCCTCGGGCACCGGATTGCTTCGCTTCGCTCGCAATGACGGCAGGTCCGGCCGGATTTCACCGTGAAATGCCTGCGCAGGACCGGCAGTTCGAAGCCGGTTCGCGCCGCGTGGAAGATCATGCGACGGCGTTTCCGGAAACAGCAGCCTGCCGGCGACCCCGGCGATCAGTGCAACATCCTGTATTGCACGACGAAGACGGCAGCGCCGGCGAAGTAACCGAGCAGCGCGAGCCAGCTGATCTTCTTGACGTACCAGAAGAAGTGAATTTTCTCGAGGCCCATGGCAGCCACGCCGGCGGCCGAGCCGATGATCAGGATCGAGCCGCCGGTGCCGGCGCAGTAGGCGATGAACTCCCACAGGAAACTGTCGGTCGGAAAGCGGTCGAGGCTGTACATGCCCATCGAGGCCGCCACCAGCGGCACGTTGTCGACGACGGCGCTGAGCAGGCCGAGCGCGAGCACGATCAGCTCCTGGCGGCCGACCGCCCGGTCCAGCCATTCGGCCAGCATGGCGAGAACGTGGCCATGCTCCAGGGTGGCGACCGCCAGCAGGATGCCGATGAAGAACACGATCGAGCTCATGTCGATCCGGGCCAGCGCGTGCGGCGGGAGCAACTCGCGTTTTTCCTTCGCTTCCTTGTCGCGGTGGACCAGTTCGCCGACCAGCCACAAAATGCCCAGCGCCAGCAGGATGCCCATGAATGGCGGCAGGTGGGCCAGCGTCTTGAACGCCGGCACCGCCACCAGCAGCGCGAGCCCCAGAAAGAAGATGAGATTGCGCTCGAAGGGGCTGACGGTCGACGCCTCCTCCGCGATCGCCGGCGCCGCGATGCGCTTGCCCCTGAGCAGCCAGCTCACGATCAGCAGCGGCACGAGCAGGTTGACGAGCGAGGCCGGCAGCACCCCGTCGATGATCGCGAGCGGGGTGATCTGTCCGCCGATCCAGAGCATCGTCGTCGTGACGTCGCCGAGCGCCGACCAGGCGCCGCCGGCGTTGGCCGCCACCACGATCATCGCCGCGAAGAACAGGCGGTCCTCCTGGCTGTCGGAGATCTTCTTCATCAGCGAGATCATGACGATCGTCGTGGTCAGATTGTCGAGCACCGCGCTCAGGAAGAACGTCACGAAGCAGACGATCCACATCAGCGTGACCTGCTTCGTGGTGCGGATCAGCGAGGTGATGACCGTGAAGCCGTCATGGGCATCGATCACCTCGACGATGGTCATGGCGCCGATCAGGAAAAACACGATCTTGGCGGTGGACGCGACCGACTCGTCGAGCTGGCTGCCGATCAGCGCGAGATCACCGCCGGACACGGTATAGACCGTCCACATCACGCCGGCGCCGACCAGGGCCGAGGCGGACTTGTTGATGCCGAGGGGGTGTTCGAGCGCGATCGCGGCGTAGGCCACGACGAAAATGACGATGATTGCCGCGATCAAAATCTGTTCCTTGCCGTGCCGACGGGCTGCCGTGCCGCACGCATACATCCTGGCGGCGCGACAGCAACCCTCCGCGGCCATGCAGAGGCAATTAACCGCAGGCGGTTCCCCCGGGCGGCCTTGATCGGCCCGAGGGCGCCCGAGGCACGGCCACGCGTTGCGTCAATCGCGCCGTCAGGCGGCGGAGCGAAACTGACCGAGCGGTCCATCGCGCAGCATCGTCACGAAGGCGGCGTGTCTTTGCGCGATGTCCTCGAGATCGGACGGCGTCGCAAGACCGCGTCTGGCGTCGCCGGCGACCAGATCGGCATGCACCGCGAGGCACATCATGCGATCGTGGTCGCGCTCCGCGCTCACCACCGCGGTCAGGACGTCGAGCATGCGGATCAGCACGGCGGCGCTGGTCGCGGCGTTCTGCCGGATCATGTGAAACATGGTGCCGAGCAGGCCGTCATAGCGGACGCTCGGCACCACCAGCACCAGCCGGTCGCCGCGCCGGACAACGCCGGTCGGCAGGCGCAGCGGAACGATCTCGCACAAGGCCGCGCCGAGACGATCGAGCGCGCTCATCGCGGTATGGGGATCGTTGATGCCGGGCGACAACGCGCGCACCGCCACCTCGACGAGTTGCCGGACCGCGTATTCGAGATCGTCCGAACTCACCCGCTGCGGACCGAGCGCGGTGGCGTCGCGGATGGCTGCCAGCGCGCCCTCGGCCGGCGGCATCATGACCGCGATCGGCGCGCCCGGGAAAACAAAGTCGCCGGGCCGCACCAGCAGCCGGATCGCGGTCTGATGTCCGGCCGCCCAGTCGGCAAGGCCGCCGGCGTCCAGATGCTGCAGGTAACCGTGCCTGGTATCGTCGACCGGCGTGGCGTCCCGCCAGAACTCCGGCGACGGCGGCTCGGCCTGCGGCTGATCCGTCGTCAACCTGCGGATCGCCGACTGCACCTCTTCGCTGACGAGCTCGATGACGGTATCGACGTTGATGCGGCCGGCCATATGGCCGACGAAATAAACCAGCGTCGCCACGCAGACGAGCGCCAGGATGATCGCCACGGTCAGCGACAGATGCGGCACGAACGCGCCTTCCTCCTGGGTGCGCACGCTGCGAAGCACGGTCAGCGCGTAGGAGAATGTCCCGAGGAAGGCGCCAAGGGTCAGCTGATTGCCGCGGTCCCGGGTGAAATTCCGAAGCAGCCGCGGCCCCATCTGTCCGGCGGCCAGCGACAATGCCGCGATGGTGATGGAAAACACCGTGCCTGCCACCCCGATGGTCGAGGATGCGACGGTGCCCAGCAAGGTCCGGGCGCCGGTGGCGCCGCCGTCATACAGCCAGCCTTCAAGCAGCCAGTCCGGCACCACGCCGGAACGGTCGAGCTGGACGAGCCCCAGCGCCATCAGCACGCTGAAACTCACCAGCGCTCCCGGCAGCAGCCAGAAGGTTTCGGCGAGGTCGCTCAGCAGCTTTCGCAGGCGTGCGTGCACGCATGATCTCCTTCGCCATGATGGCTGCTCTGCAAGGACCACGAAAAAGCCGCGGATCGTGATCCGCGGCTTCCGTCATGGTTCAGCAAATCTTACGGGCACGCGTGACGCGCGCCGTCGTAGCCGAGGTAGGTGCCGGAGGCGGGATCCCACGACTTGAACCGCTGGGCGCAATAGCTTTCCGCGCCGTCGTCGCCGCGCGCCTGGCTGTTGGCAATCGCTCCGCCGATGATGGCGCCGGCCGCAAGGCCGCCGATCACAGCGGCGCCGCCGCCGTAACCGCCTCCATAGCCGTAGCCGCCGCCATAATAGCCGCGCCGACCGTAACCGCCGTGCCCCCATCCGCCGCGGTGGCCAAAGCCGCCATGCCGATACTGAACCGTCTGGATGTCGTGACCGGCGGCCGTGGCCAGTCCGGAACCGGCGATCATCGGCGCGGCCGCGGCCGGCTGAAGCGCCATCAGCGGCGCCGCGCCGACCAGGGCGGTGGTGAGCAGTATTTTGAACAGTCGCATCGAACAATTCCTTTGATTGCATCAGGTCCGAACCAAAGCTGCGGATGCGACCGACGTTCCAAACATGGCGGAGGTTTAATCAATCGCGTCAGAACGCCACAGGCGCGCGTTCGCACACAGGAGCGCCGGACATGAACGCGGTGACGTCGGTGATCCCAAGCGATCGACCTTCCATTTCCAAAGCCGCATCTTCGAATCCCTGACCGCGGCCCTCGCGCAGATCGCTGTCAGCGCCGTCGTGACCAACGGCGCGCGCGGCCCGGCGCGCCCGTGCCGCCGGCTAAGGCCAGCTTTAGACCAATGGGCGAGGAACATGCCCGCGGCGTCGCGGTTGCCTTATTGAGCCTGCACATCCGACGTCCCAGCCGTGCACGACTTGCGTGGTCGGCATGCTCGTCCGGTCGCGGCACCGGCGCGCCCCGCGTTCGACGTTCAAGAACTGGATCCTGCATGTCCCATCCCATCCTCCGCACCGTGCTCGCTGTCGTCATGGCCGTGGTCGGCCTGCTTCTCGGTTTCGGCGGCCTGTGGCTGATCAGGCTCGGCGGATCGCCGTTCTATCTGGTTCAGGGACTGGCCTTCATCGCCGTCGCGGCGCTGCTCTGGCGGCGCCATCCGCTGGCGCTGTGGGTCTATGCCGGGCTGGTGCTGGTGACCCTCGGCTGGGCCGTGCTGGAGGTCGGGCTGGACTGGTGGCAGCTGGCGCCGCGCGGCGATCTCACCATCGGGCTCGGCGTCATCCTGGCGCTTCCCTGGATCGCCCGCACGCTGCGATCGCCGCGGCGCGCGCGGGCGTTTCGCGCCGGCTGGGCAGCGCTTTCCGGCTCGCTCGTGCTCAGCGTGGCCGTCGCGCTCTTGGCGGCGTTCACGCCGTCACATGACCTGGCGGGCCAGCTGCCCGCGCGCAGCGCTCCCGCCAGCGGCACGCTCGGTGCGGAGGCCGGAAAGGAATGGACGGCCTATGGCGGCAGCCAGGCCGGCCAGCGCTATTCGGCGCTCGACCAGATCACGCCGCAGAACGTCGCAAGCCTGAAAGCCGCGTGGACGTTCCACACCGGGGATGTCCGCAGCAAGAGCGACCCGGTCGAGACAACGTATGAAGTCACGCCGCTGAAGATCGGTTCATCGCTCTACCTGTGCACGCCCCATGACCTCGTGTTCGCGCTCGACGCCGAGACCGGCCAGGAAAAATGGCGTTACGATCCGAAGATCAGCGAACCGCCCCGTCAGAGCACGCAACATCTCACCTGCCGCGGACTGGCCTATTTCGATGGAACGGCCGGCAACGCGACGCCGCCAGCGGCGCCGGCGTCCGCCGATTGCGCCAAGCGCCTGTTCCTGCCGACGGTGGATGGCCGCCTGATCGCGCTGAGCGCGGCAACCGGCAAGGTCTGTCCGGGCTTCGGCGGACCGGAGGGAACGGTCAACCTCTGGCAAAACATGCCCAACGTCAAAACCGGCTCGTACTATGCGACCTCCCCGCCGATCATCGCCAAGGGGCTGATCGTGGTCGGCGGCGCCGTCAACGACAACGTCTCGACCACCGAGCCCTCCGGCGTCATCCGCGCCTTCGATATCAATTCGGGCAGACTGGTGTGGAACTGGGACAGCAGGAAGCCGAACGACACGGCGCCGATCGCCGCCAATGCGACCTATTCGGAGAACTCGCCGAACAGCTGGAGCCTGTCGAGCTACGACCCGGCGCTCGGCCTGATTTTCATTCCGATGGGCAACCAGCCGCCCGACCAGTTCGGCGGCAACCGCGACCAGAATGTCGAAACCTACGCCGCCTCGGTGGTCGCGCTGAACGTCGAGACCGGCGCGGTCGCCTGGGTGTTCCAGAGCACGCACCATGATCTGTGGGACATGGACGTTCCGGCGCAGCCGGGGCTGGTCGACCTGACCATCGAAGGCGTCACCGTCCCGGCGCTGGTGGAAACCACCAAGCAGGGCGAACTGTTCGTGCTCGACCGCCGCACCGGCAAGCCGGTGCTGCCGGTGACGGAAACGCCGGCGCCGCAGGGCGCGGTCAAGGGCGACCACACCGCGCCGACCCAGCCGGTGTCCGCGCTGTCGTTCAACCCGACACCGCTGACCGAAGCCTCGATGTGGGGGCTGTCCCCGTTCGACCAGCTGGCCTGCCGGATCGCGTTCCGCGCGATGCGCTACGAAGGCCGCTACACGCCGCCTTCGCTGCAGGGCTCGATCATCTATCCCGGCAATTTCGGCACCTTCAACTGGGGCGGCGTCGCGATCGATCCGGAACGGCAACTGGTGTTCGCCATGCCGGTCTATCTCGCCTTCACCTCGACCCTGATCCCGCGCAACGATGCCACCAGCCGGCTGGTGTCCAAACCGGACCAGCCGCCGTTCAACGAGAATTTCGGCGCGCCCTATGCAGCCAGGATGGGCGCGTTCCTGTCGCCGCTCGGCCTGCCGTGCCAGGCGCCGCCGTGGGGCTACGTCGCCGGGGCGGATCTTGTGACCGGCAAGATCGCCTATCGTCACGTCAACGGCACGGTGCGCGACCTGTCGCCGATTCCGCTGCCGTTCAAGATGGGCGTTCCCGGCATCGGCGGCCCGATGCTGACCAAGGGCGGCGTCGCGTTTCTCAGCGGCACGCTGGATTATTACGTCAGGGCCTACGACGTCCGGACCGGCAAGCAACTGTGGTCAAGCCGCCTGCCGGCCGGCGGACAGGCCACGCCGATGACCTACTGGTCAGACGCGAGCAGCCGCCAGTTCGTCGTCGTGGTCGCAGGCGGCCACGGCTCGACGGGGACCGCAGCCGGTGACGCCATCATCGCCTACGCGCTGCCGAAATCCTGAGCGGAACGCGCGGCGGCTCACAGCCGGTGATGACGCTGACAGGCGGTGCGCTTCCTCACATCCCCGCCACCAGCTTGATCAGGTCGCCCTGCCGCGCGGTGCCGGTCTTATGGAACAGGTTCTGCAGATGCGACTTCACCGTCGCCTCCGACACGCCCAGCAGCTCCGCCATCGCCCTGACGCCGTTGACCTTGAGCATGGCGTCGAGGACGCGGACTTCGCCCGCCGTCAGCTTGTACTGACCGGCGATGACTTCGAGCCGCGGCGGGGCGTTGGGGACGGTCTCGCGGATGAACACCGCCGCGGTCGCGCCTTGGGGCGCGCCGGCCTGCTGGCGCCGGCCCGCGGTGAGCGGCAGCACGTGGGCGAACCAGCGCACCGGCACGGCGCGGGTCAACGGCACCGCGGCGCCGTCACCGCCCATCGACTGGTCGCCGTCGCCTGCGGCGACGAACAGGTCGCGCAGGATGCGGTCGACCTCCACCGAGGCGGCGTGCAGCCGGCCGTCCCTGCGGACGATCACACGGCCGTCGTCGAGCATCGCGGCCGCGGCGGCGTTGGCGAAGGCGATCGCCCCGTCGGCGCCGACCAGGATCACGGCGCCCTCGACATGATCGAGGGTCGCGGCGAGCGCCGAGCCGGCCGCCTTGCTCTGGTCGAACAGCTTGCCGATGGCGACGGCGCGCTGCAGATGCGGCACCAGAAGCCCGAGGCGCCAGCGCGCGCCCTCGTCGGCCGGGCCGTAGCCGGCATCGCGGCGGATGTTGATCATCGAGGAGCGCATCGCGCCTTTCTCGAGATTGACCGCCAGCGCGTCGACGGTGCCCTGCGGGGCGATCCACTCCTTGTAGAAACGGGTCTGTTCGAGCTCGTCCTGCGGAATGATGTCACGGCTGGTGTGCACCGTGCCCTCCTCCCGGAAGGTCGCCGCCGGGAACAGCGGGTCCATCGGCAGGTACTTCTCGAAATAAAGTTTTGTGAAGTGCGGGTCGTCGTTGAACAGATGCAGCGCCTGCGAGGTCCGGGTCGCGGAATCGTGCCACACCAGCGCCGCCGACACGCCGCCGACGTAGGCGCAGATGCTCGCGAGGGCGCGCTGCCACTGCGCGGGATCGATCGCAGCGTCGTAGATGTCGGCGATGACGTTGGTCAGCTCAGTGGAGTCGGGCGTCACCGGCGGTCCTGATGTCAGTCGCATCCGGGATGCGTGAGTTGGTAACCATGGTCTTCGGTTCCACGACCTGGCCGGTGCCACGACTTGTTTTTGACAGCGTCATTTTAGGTGGCCGGTCCCGCTTGTCTACGGCCGAATCCGAGAGCCGGGGCGCGGTTCCCGCGGCCGGGCGACGGCGGATGATGTGGTCGAGGCCCGCGCGTCCTTATCATTTGGATGACGCACATCTTCGGCGGGTCATCGCGGCGAACGCCGGGATCTGCGGACTCCTCGACGCGGGCTTGAGCGATCGTGGATGCCACCGCGCGGATTGCCGAATTATCCCGACCGGCCGGAACCATCCCGCACCCGCGCGGTTGACCAGGCATCAAACACGGGGTGGCCAGATCATGAAATCGCTGTTGAATCGCAACGACCTGATCCGGGTGATCGCGCTGGTCTCGATGGTTGCGTTCCCGCTGATCGCAGCCGCCCAGCTCGCCCCGTCGAAGACCGAGCCGTCCACCAGCGGTGTCGTCGCCGACGCCGTCGCACCGGTGAAAGCCGCGGCCGCCGGCCGCGATTCCTGCGCCGACGAGCATTGGCCGAATTTCTCGGCCGGCTGCCTGCGCGGATCGGTCGACACCGCCAGGCCGCGCCTGGTGTCGCTGGCCGCGGCCTCGCCGCAGGATGCGGCGCCGCCCGCTGCCGCCGCGCCGAACCGGATCGCGGCGGCTGAGCACGTCCAGGTCAGCGCGCCGGTGCAGAAGGTGAAGAAGGCCAAGCCGCGAATCGCCGCGCCGCGCCACGAGCGCGCAACCGGCATGGCGTATGCCGCGAATTCCGAGCCGGTCCTGATCACTTCGCCGACCTGGTAAACGGCGCGCGAGGCCGCGATCGCCCTTACGCCAGCCCGCGCCACGACCGTGGCGCCGGCGCGCGGCAAGATTCCCCTTGCGGCCCCCGAGCATTGCACGCATCGTCCCGGCGCTTTCGAAAGCCGATGACGAACCGGATTGCGTGAATGTCGATTTCTGACGAGAAGCTCGCCGCGATTGCGCGCGCCGAGGCCGAATTCGGACCTGACGATGTGAAGGTCGCCGACGCCCTCGAAGACTATGCCGCCTGGTATGCCGCCAACCGGATCTATTCGGGCGCCGAGGCCGCGTTCCGGCGCAGCCTTGCAATCCGCGAACAACAGCTCGGTGCCGACCTCGCGGTGGCCGACGCCTGGGAGCGATGGGCGCGCGCCGCGGAAAACAAGAAGCGGCCCGAAGCGCTCGACCTGTTCCGCAAGGGTTTCGAGGTGCGGGAGGCCGTGCTGGGACCCGGGGCGCCCGCGCTGCAGCCTTTCATCGACGATCTGGCGGAACGCTATCTGGCCACCGACCGCGCCGAAGCCTCGGGGTTTCTGCAACGCGGCCTGGCGCTGGCCAAACGCGCCGAAGCACCGGCAGGCCCGGCGATGGCGGCCCGCCTGCTGCGCTTTTCCAAATTCCTGCTGGCCGAAGGCCGGCCGGCCGAGGCCGAGCCGCTGCTGCGGCGGGCGCTCGAGATCGCGGACGAGGCGGATACCCTGGATGCGCTGATCGAGGCGCTGATCGCGCAGGATCGCGGCGCCGAGGCGGCGCCGCTGCTCGGACGCAGCCTGCGGCTGAAGGCGGCCGCCGCGGACGGCGATGCGTCGGCGCTGCTCGACACCATCAGCGCGGCGATCGGGCACGTCGCGGCGTTCGGCGCCATCGACGACATCACCGCACTGCTGCAGGGCGTTCCCGCCGCGGAGTGGCCGCGCGCGCTGCGGCTGCTGCACCGGCTGTCGCAGCAACTGGTTCGCCACGGCCGTGTTGCCGACGCCGAAGCGGCCGGACGCAGCAGCGCGGCGCTGATCGAACGGCTGCTGCGGCTGGACGACCGGCAACGCTTCGCGGCGCTCAGCGAATTGTGGGCGGATCGATCCGGGGCGCGGTTTGAAGAGGACCTCATCCTGTTCGACGAGGTCGTTCCTGCGTCCTACGCTCCCGCCTCGCAGCGGGTCGGGCCGAGCCCCCGTATGGTTCGATTTGAACATGCGGAAGCGTCCGCCGCGCCGCCGGAAGCTTCGCCTGCCCCGCCACCACGCCGGCCGGCGCGCAACAAGAAGAAAACCCAGCAGGCCGCGGAGATCGAGCGGGGCAAGCTGATCGAGCGCATTCCGCGCAACATGGTGCTGCGCGAACGCTATCCGGTGGAAATCCGGCTGGGACGCGAGGCGATCGCCACCGAGCTGATGGCCGCCGCTATGAGCGGCGACGGCGAGATCGCCGCCTGGGAGATGGAGATCGTCCAGACCATGTCGATCGACCTGTCGAGCCCGGACGGCGCGTTCCGGATCGAGGCCGCCTCCCCGTCCCGCCAACTCGTCAAGCACGATGCGCAGACCAGCGCCCGCTACCAGGATTTCGCCAGCCAGTGGGGCCGCTGGGTCTGGTATGTCGAACCGCTGAAGCGCGGCGCGCATCCGTTGTCGATCAAGGTCAGCGCCAGCGTGGTCGACGGGCTCGGCGTCGCGGCGGAAACCGTGCTGCCCGACCGCATCATTCCGGTGGTGGTCTCGATCGGCGTCGGCAAGACCACCGCCTCGCTGCTGTGGCGCACCACCACGCTGGCCTCGGGCGCCACCGTCACCGGCGTCGCCGGAGGTCTCGCCGGCGGCGTCACCAAGGATTTCTGGTGGCCGCATCTGAGCACCCTGCTGCAGGGGTTCGGGTTCTGATGAGCGCGACGGGGGCGTGTCGTTGCGTGCCGTTGATGCCTTGGCGTTGTCGCGTGGATGGTTGCGCGCACAGATGAGCGGCCATGCTTCGCGACGCGCGTGAAGACCGCGCTCCTCGGCAAGGCAGACGTGGATGGCCGGGACCCGAGCTAAACAACAAGCCCGGCCATGACGGGGGAAATGCCCCGTCAACATTGAGCGCATTTCCAGTCAGACTCTCTGGATGAGGTCACGGTTCGTGGGATCGGTGGAGGTCGTGGAACCCATCCGACGGAATGAGTCTGCTCTTCCATGCGTCGCGACGATCTGTCGTTGCGCGCGACGAGCTCGGCGCTATCGACCGCCATCGTGAGGGAACTCATCACCAGCCAATCGAAAAGCGTTTTCTGGGTATCATAAAACCTCTCACTGTCATGCGTGCGCCCTATTGCCGCCTTTCACGGCAGGGGAAACTTAGCAATTCAGGCGCCTAATCCCGGCCGTCCGGCAAGCAAAAGCACGGGAGGAGGAACAGATCTTGAAATCGGGTGCCAGCCGCCTGAGCCGGTTGCCGCACGACGACGCGGCGGGCGTGGCCATGACGCCGTCTCTCGAAGCCGAGACCGAGCGGCTATTGTCCCAGCGGACGCGCGACATCCGGTTTTCCGCGGAGATGCTCCGGGCGTTTCGCCAGAAGGACTGGCCGCAGCGCAGCAAGATCGCGCGCGCCTGGATGGTCTGGGTCGCGCTGATCAGCATGGCCTTCGTGCCGGTCAGCTACCTTCTGGCTCCCGATTTCCTGCTGCTCACCACCGCCATCAGCGGGCTATTGGTTCCGGCGCTGCACGCCGCGGCCTATCTGGTGTGGCGACAGCCGCGCAGCGCCGCGGTCGAAGGCGCCTCGCTGGTGCTGCTGATGAGCTGCGTCATGATGGCCTACGGCTTCCTCGCCGTCGCGGCCGGCGGCAGCGACTATGAGCGCTTCCTCACCTGCATCATGTACGCGAACACGATCGCGATCGTCGTGTTCCATATCGACTATGTGTGGTCGCTGTCCCTGATGATCTGCTCGGCCGGGATTTTCTTCGGCTTCGAACTGTTCAATCCCGCGATCGCGCTCAAGGAGGCGATCGGAACGTCGGTGTTCTATACGATGGGGATGTACGCCGCGACCATCGCGCGGAAAACCCAGTCGCTGCTGGCGCAAAAAGCTTTCCTGATGTCGCTGCGCAGCCAGTATCGCAAACAGGCGCTGGAAAGCGCCAATCGCCAGCTGGAAATCCTGGCGACACGCGATCCGCTCACCGGGCTCGGCAACCGCCGGTCGGCGACCGATCTGATCGAAGGGCTGTGGCGCGACCCCACAATCCCGAAAGCCCGCATTGCGTTCATCATGGCCGATATCGACTGGTTCAAGCGGCTCAACGATACCGCCGGCCACGCCGCCGGCGACGCCTGCATCCGGCGGGTCGCCCGGACGATCGAGCAAGCGGTGCGTGTCGGCGAAGACGTGGTCTTCCGCTATGGCGGCGAGGAGTTTCTGGTCGTGCTCGCCCACGCCTCGCCCGATCTGGCCTGGACCATCGCCGAACGCATCCGCAGCTCGGTGGAAGCGCTCGCCATCGTCAACCCCGGACTCCATGCGGCCGACGGCTCCGCCCGCGTGGTGACGATCAGCCTCGGCGTTGCGTTCGCGCAAGACGATGCCGCGCCCGCGATCGTCGCCAAATGGGCCGACGACGCCCTCTACGACGCCAAACGTGGCGGCCGCAACATGGTGTTCCTGTCGAACGCCGGTGCTGCGGCCGATGGCACGCGTCCCGCGCAGCCGGCTGCCGCGAAGCCCGGCCATGACGCGTTCGGCGAACGTGGCCCGGCGGCCGGCTTCACGCCGTGAGGTTTTCAGGAGCTGCATCGAACCCGTGAATCTTTTTTTAGGATTCGCGCGAGCCGGCTTTCTCTCGAGCCGGATGTCCAAGCAAAGAACTTTTCACGGGCGCGTGCCGCGCGGGCTTGGCGAGAAAAGTTTTCGTGACTCCCAAGATTTCGTGAGGCCCTTGCCGCGCATGCGCGAGCGCACGACGTCATCGCTTGTAGGGCGACCGACACCGTGAACGCGATTGCGGTTGGCGTGCCGCCTTCTCATCCAACCGAAGCAAAGGAAACCACCATGAAAAAATCCGTCATGATCACGACCGCGGCGCTGCTCATTCTCGGCGCCTCCGGCGCCTATGCGCAATCGCCGGAGCACCAGACCCATCATCGCTGGACCCATGCGCGGGACAGAATGGCGCCGCATGCGGATTCGATGGCATGGGCGCCGGACGGCGCCTACCGGACGTTCCCCGGCGCCGTCGGCGATGAAGCCGGCAACGATGCCAATTCGATGAGCGGCTCGAACAGCGCCAATGCCAACGCCGAAGGCCGCACCGGCGATTGATCGCGGCTGACGGCGGCCTTGCCTCGCGCAGGCGCTCGCCGCAGACGCGCACGACCTGCACTCGCTTGCAGCAAGAGGCCCCGTCTCCTGGCGGGGCCTCATCCGCATGGCACGAGGCAGCCGAGGGCGGCAGGATTTCGCGGTGATGACGGGCGTTCCAGAACGGGACGCCCGCGGGCGCGGGGGATTCCGAAAGTTTTAATCAATTGGTTCGCAGCATCGCCGGGGGCGCAAGCCACAGGTGGTTCATGCGTGACATTCGCGATGGCAATCCGGAACGATTCCTCGTCCTTGCCGCAGCCGGCTTCGCGCTGCTGTGCTGCGGCCTGATCGCGATGGTGTTCACCTGAACAGGCCGCGTCGTGCGGGTCGCATGGCATGACCGCGCGGGCCGGCGACCGCGGCCCGCGGACGGCTCCGCGTCAGTCCAGGATCATGTCGCCGGGCCAAGTCTTGCTGCGGGCGTTGGCGCGGGCCTGGCCGTCACCGGCCGACCTCGCCTGCGCCATGATGCCCGCGCGCGGCATTTCGACGGCAAACGGCGCCGTGCGGCAGAACTGGCCGGCCTGCTCGCGGCAGATATCGGCCATGCCGTGATCCGGCGCGCGCGCGGCAAAGGCCGCGGTCCCGCTCAGCAGAGCCGCGGACACGGCGACGATTTTCATGATGGTGATCGGACGCATGGTCTTTCTCCTTGCTGTTGGCGCCCCTGCACGATGTGCGCAGGGTGCGTCGCGTTGGCTTCCGATGCAGAGCTAGGAGAAAGCGCCGCGCGCGCCGCTAAATTCCGGTTTAGGAATCGCGCCCGCGTCGTCACGATCGCGATACCGCGGCTCGATCGGCCCGCCGGGCACGTCGGTGGAGGAAAATTTTCAGCCGGCGCGCGACGCCGGAACCGGCGGCCTTGGCGACTTCGCGATTTACCGGCCGCGGCTGCCGCGGTATGTTGGCCCCGCTTCAGCTTCACGACCGACCGTATTTCGGGAGCTGCCGTATGAAAAAAGCCGGTGTCGCCGTATCGATGATCGTCGGGTTCGCCGCAGCCGCCTGCGCCGGCAGCGCCTCTGCGGACGATGGGATGACCGCGAAGGCGGTGCCCGCCAAGGCGGCGCCGGCGACATGCCGCAGCGCCGAGGACTTCGTCGTCACCGACTGCGCGCTGACCTGGAGCGGCATCACGGTCTATGGCACGATCGACGGCGGCGTGTCGTGGCGGAGCCATGGCGCGCCCTTCAACGGCACATCCGCCGTGGGCGTCGATTACCTGGTGCAGAAGTACAGCAACAAGTCGCGGTGGGATCCCGGGCCGAACGGCCTGAGCCAGTCGAACATCGGCATCAAGGGCAAGGAGCCGTTCGCCGCCGGATGGGCTTTCATCTTCGACCTGCAGGCCGGGTTCGATCCCTATTCCCTGCAACTGGCCAACGGGCCGCACTCGGTGGCCCAGAACGCCGGTGTGCCGCTCACCGGCCAGGAGACCAACTCCGACTCGAGCCGCGCCGGGCAGTTCTACAATTCCGTGGGCTATCTCGGCGTCAGTTCGCCTTATGGCACGGTAACGGTTTTCCGGCAGAATTCGCTGACCCTGGACGCCGTGCTGGCCTACGATCCGATGGGCGCCTCGTATGCCTTCTCGCCGATCGGCTGGCAGGGCATTACCTGCGGCGCGGGCAACACCGAAACCTGCCGCTTCACGACCTCGGCGAAATATCGCCTCGATATCGGCCCGTTCAGGGTCGCCGCGCTCTGGCAGTTCGGCGGTTACGATCTGAACAATGCCGCGACCGGCGCCTACCAGCTCCAGCTCGGCGGCGATTTCGCCAATCTGGCCGGCGGCACGCTGTCGCTCGACGCCATCGGCAGCCATGTCAGGAACGCGGTGGCGATCGCGACGGCCGGCAACACGCTGCCCCTGGTGTTGCCGCAGGTTCTCACCGCGACGCTGTCCGACAACACCAGCGTGATGCTGGTCGGCAAATACAGCAACGGTCCGGTCAAGCTGTTCGGCGGCTACGAATACATCCGCTATGCGCCGCCGAGCGATCCGTTCGCCGCCGGCACCGGCTTCAACACCATCGCGGGAGATTTCGTCTGCGCCGGCTGCGCCGCGCTCAACAACACCAACATCAACAACACCGCGTTCAGCGCCGGCGACAAGCAATTCCACGTGTTCTGGACCGGCGTGAAATACGCCGTCACCGACACGCTCGACGTGACCGGCGCCTATTATCACTACGACCAGCCCGCCTTCGGCGCGCCGGTCGACTGCAGCGCCGGCGGCAGCGCCACGCCGGCCACCTGCCACGGCACCATGAACGCGGTGTCCTTTGCCGCCGACTGGCAGTTCGCCAAGAAGTTCGACGCCTATGCCGGCGTGATGGTCTCGCAGGTCAATGGCGGACTGGCGAACGGCTTCCTCAACCGCAACAGCGTCGCCCCCACCGCCGGGCTGCGCTTCCGCTTCTGAAGCGGCGCGGACCGATCGCTTGGACTGCGTGGACGAGATTGCGAAGGGCGCGGGGCCGGCCTAGCCGAGTAGCGTTCGCGCCGTTTCCAGGCCGCTCGCCAGCGCCGCTTCGACCGTTCCCATATCCTTGCCCCGGTAGAGCGCCTCGCCGGAAAACAACACCACCCCGCCGACGTTCCTCGACAGCTCCGCCTGCGCCGCCCGGCTCTGCGGCGTCGCCCAGGAATAGGCGCCGCGCGCATGCGGATCGCGCGCCCAGTCGAGCGCCCGCGCCGCCACGAGCTTCTGCTTCAGCTGCGACGGGTCGCGGCCGAAGATCGACGCCAGCGAGCCGAGGCCGGCGTCGATCAGCTCAGGCTCGCCGAGGTGGCGAAGTGCTTCGGTCCGGGGGCCGCCGAACCAGCCGGTGAGCACGGGCATGCCGGCGGGATGCGTCCACCACACCGGGATCGTCTCCTCCGACAACAGGAACATCAGATCGGCGACATCGTTGCCGTGGTCGAGCCACCAGGCGGTGTCGAACCGCAGCAGCAGCTTGATGACGTTGCCGAAGCCGATGTGTTCGGCTGCCGCCGCGGCCCGCGCGCGGTCGGCCGGCGGCAGCGCGATGCCGTCGAGCAGCGGCAGCGGCACGGTGAGGACGACGGCGTCACCGTGATGGATGCCGCCGCCGACGCAGCGGACCACCGCGCCGTCGCCGCTGGCCTCGACGGCAGCGACGGTCGCGCCGAGGTGGATGGCCACGCGGTGGCGGCGGCACTCCGCGAGCAGAAAATCGCTCAACGCGCCATAGCCGCCGGCGATCCGGCCCTGGGCGCGATGATCGCCGCCCATCCATTCGTCGCGCAGCGCCAGCGTGCTGGCGCGCTCCGGATCGGCTGCGTCGTAACCCTCGACCATCCGCAGGATCTCGCGGCGCAGCGGCTCATAGTCGGATCCGGCGAAATGCCGGCGCAGGAATTCGGCGACGGTGAGATCGTCGCGCAAGGCCTGCAGCGCGTCGTGCAGCTCGTCCTGGTGCGGGTCCTGCGGCTCGTCCGGCGTGAATTTTCCGTTCCGCACGCGCCATCGCCTGCCCTCAAGCGGCAACAGCGACAGCCCGGCCTCGCGCAGCAGGCCGCGGGTGACCGGCGCCTCGCCATGAACGAATTCGGCACCGCCTTCCGCGGCGTAACCGAACCCCGCCTCCGGCAGCGGATGGATGCGCCCGCCGCAGCGGTCGCGGGCCTCCAGGATCGTCACCGGCCGGCCGGCGCGGGCGAGTTCACGCGCCACCATCAGGCCGGCGGCGCCGGCGCCGACGACGATGATGGGGGCGACTTGTTTACGCGCCATGCCTGAGATCACCGTGCGACAGCCGCTTCAGCGCCGGCGTTCTCGATGCGGTAGCGCAGCCACACCGCGCCGCCGTCGAGCACCTTGCTGCTCACAAGCGTCATCGCCGTGACGACGAGGTTGAGCTCGTCGACCAGGCCGGCGCGCAGGAAAGCCCCGTTGGCGCCGCCGCCGCCCTCCAGCAGCAGGCGCTCGACGCCGAGTTCGCGGTTGAGAATCTCCACCGCCAGCGCGAGATCGAGCTCGGACTTGCCGGCGAAGATGTAGGACACGCCCTCGCCGCGCAGCCCGGCGAGATGCGCATCCGACACCGCCTCGGTGAGAACGACGACGATCGGATCGCCGCCGATCTCGGAGCGGCCCCAGCCGATCTTGCCGTCGGCGTCGAGCACCACGCCATAGGCTTTGATGTCAGACGATCGGGCGTCGCGCCGCGCAAACCAGTTTTCGCGCGGAAACGTCTCTTGTGAAGCCGGATACGGCTGACCCTTGGCAAACTCCTGGCCGGTGACACGGCCGACCAGCCAGGCGTCGCCGCCGAGTTCGTCATGCACCCGCTCGAACAGCTCGCCGGCCGTTCCCTTGGCCGATTGGGGCCGCCAGCGGCTGTGCAGCGTGCGACCATCGACGCTGGCGACCATGAGGCAGTTGATGTGCGGTTTCATGATGATGTCCCTGAACCAGCCGGACCCGGCGGCGGCCCGTCGCCGGGCGGCCTGCGATGTCCGGATGCCAACACGCAACAGACGGATTCGGTCCCACGGTATCGGCTTGTCGCCAAAAGTGACAGGCCGTCGGACCAGGCAGGCGCACCGGGCTTGGGTCGCCCTTGCCCCGATATCAATAGCGACACCGGATATCAAGCGCGTGGCACGCCGCCGACCGGTCACCCGATCCTTTGGCCGGTCGCGGTGAAGAATTTCATGTTCCGGCGGTCGCAGGTCAGCCACAGCTTCTCGCCGGAGCGGCAGTCCGGGCCACCGCGCTGTTCGACGGTGACGACGTCGCCACTCGCCAGCCTGCAATGCAGGTATTTCGTGCTCCCGAGATATTCGGCGAAATCCACTTCGGCGGCCAGCGACGATTGTTGTCTGTCGCCAATCGACCAGTGTTCCGGGCGGATGCCCAGCCTGATCGCCTGGTGTTCAGCGACGGGGACCGGCGTGTCGAGCACGATATCGCTGCCTGCCAGGCTGACGCGGTTTCCCGGCAGGCAGACCCCTTCGATGATGTTCATCCGCGGCGAGCCGATGAAGCCGGCGACGAAGAGATTGGCGGGGTTTTCGTAGACGTCGCGCGGGGTGCCGACCTGCTCGATGCGGCCGTCGCGCAGGATGACGATGCGGTCCGCCAGCGTCATGGCCTCGGTCTGGTCGTGGGTGACGTAGATCATGGTGTTGCCGAGCTCGCGATGCAGGCGGGCGATCTCCACCCGCATGCTGACGCGCAGTTCGGCATCGAGATTGCTGAGCGGTTCGTCGAACAGAAACACCAGCGGCCTGCGCACGATGGCGCGGCCGATGGCGACGCGCTGGCGCTGCCCGCCGGACAGCTGGCCGGGGCGGCGATCCAGCAGCGGGGCGATCTTGAGGATATCCGCCGCGGCGTCGACCTGCCGCCGGATCTCGGCGGCGGGGGTCTTGGCGATCTCGAGACCGAAAGCGAGATTCTCCCGCACGCTCATATGCGGATAGAGCGCGTAGGACTGGAACACCATGGCGATGCCGCGCCTGGCGGGATCGAGATCGGTCACGTCCCGGCCGGCGATCAGGATTTCGCCATCGGTGACGTCCTCCAGTCCGGCGATCATCCGCAGGAGGGTGGACTTGCCGCAGCCGGAGGGGCCGACGAAGACGACGAATTCGCCGCCTTCGACCTTGAGGTCGAGATCGTGGATGACCTCGACCGGGCCGAACGCCTTGCGGACCTTGCGCAGCTCGATCGGCGCGGTCGACGGCGCCGTCATGGCTGCACCCTGAGCCAGACCAGCATTTCGCCGGGCTGGCGATTGTCCCACAGATGGTAAGGCACCAGGCGCGCCGTGGTCCCGGAGAGATCCGGCGGCAGGGCATCATACAATTTGCCGTCCTGCTGCGGCCAGTGCTCGCGCCGCGCCGGGAGTTCGATGGCGACGGCGCCGCCGAGCTCCGGCATCGGCGTGGTGCGCGCGGCCGCCATGTCCGGCGACAGGATCAGGGCGTTGAGCTCCGCGGCGTTGTCGGTCTCCTCTGCGCAATAGATCAGCGGGCCGCGGGCGATGGCGACGCGACCGATGTCGGCCTTGACCTTCGGATGCGCGCGCAGCGCCCGCACATTCATCGGCAGGTCCAGAACCAGCGTATCGCCGTCCCGCCATACGCGACGGAGATGAATGTAGCCGCCGGGGCTGCCGTCCGGCTGCACGTCCTCGCCGTTGACCCGCAGCCGTGCGCCCTCGCACCAGCCGGGGACGCGCAACCTCAGTGAGAAGTCCGCGGGCTCCGCGACGCCAACGGAGATCGTCACGCGGCCGTCGAACGGATAGGCGGTGTGCTGCGTCAGGGTCACCGCGGTGGCGCCGACCGTCAGCCTGGCGGTACTCTCGCCGTAGAGATGGACGGCGATGCCGCCGGCCGAGACGCCGTACATGTAGCTGCCGATCGAAGCCACGGTGCGGGCGATGTTCGGCGGGCAGCACGGGCAGCGATGCCAGATCCAGCGGTGATGCTCGCCGCGGCTCTCGAGCGGGTTGTCGTAGAAGAAGCGCGTGCCGTCGATCGCGAGGCCGGACAGCGCGCCGTTGTAGAGCGCCTGTTCCATGATGTCGGCATATTGCCGGTCGGGACCGCGCCCGAGCATGCGGCTCGCCCACATGGTCAGGCCGACCGCCGCGCAGGTTTCGGCATAGGCGCTCTCGTTGGGCAGGTCGTAATACTCGGTGAAGCCCTCGTTGCTCGCCGCCGGCCCGATGCCGCCGGTGACGTACATCTGTTTGGAGGTCAGGTCCTCCCACAGCACCTTCAGCGCGTCGGTCAGCGTGTCGTCGCCGAACTCGGTCGCGACATCGGCCATGCCGGAATACAGGTACATCGCTCGCACGGCGTGACCGGTCACCCTGGTCTGTTCGCGCACCGGCAGATGCGACTGGTTGTACTGGTAGGTCTTGTGCCGGAACGCGGCGGGATCGGCGCCGCGCGCCGCGGCCTCGGCATCGAAGTAATGCGGCCTGGTGCCGCGCGCGTCGATGAAGTAGCGGGCGAGCCCGAGATAGCGCTGCTCCCCCGTGGCGCGGCCGAGCCGGACCAGGGCGAGCTCGATCTCCTCATGCCCGCAATAACCCGGCTTCTGTCCGGGACGCGGGCCGAACTCGCGGTCGATGTGATCGGCATAGCGGCACATCACGTCGAGCAATTTGCGCTTGCCGGTGGCATGGAAGTAGGCGACCGCGGCCTCGATCAGATGGCCGGCGCAGTAGAGTTCGTGGCAGTCGCGCAGATTGGTCCAGCGCTGCCCGGGCTGCATCCGGATGAACCAGGAGTTCAGATAGCCGTCCGGCTGCTGCAGCCCGGCGAACATGTCGATGATCGCATCGATCTTCGCCTCGAGCTCCGGATTGGGCTTGCGATACAACGCATAGGCGGCGGTCTCGATGACCTTGGCGACGTCGGAATCCCAGAACATCTGCACGTTGACGGTGTCGGGCGACCCGTCGGCGCGCATGTGGAACGGCATCCGCACCGGCGGCACCGGCCGCTCCGGATCGATCTGGTCGAACATGCCGGCGACGACGCAGCGTTCGTAGAGGATCATCGCGGTCTTGTCGGCGACCGCGTCGATGCGGTCGCCCCAGAAGCCGCGCACGTCGACATCGGGCACGGCCGGTGGCCGGAAGCCGCGGGTCATGGGCAGGTCGCGAGCAGTCATGTCGTCACTCATCCGTTGATTTCCGTTGCGGTTTAACTCACTTGACGGCGCCAGCGGTCAGGCCGCGGATGTAGTAGCGCTGCAGCAGCAGGAACAGCACGAGACAGGGCGCCATCATCAGCATCACGCCCGACTGCACCGCGCCCCAGTCGATGGTGCCGAACTGGCCGGAGCGGACCGCGGCCATCATCACCGGCAGGGTGTATTTCTTCTGGTCGGTGAGCAGGATCAGCGCCGCGAGAAACTCGTTCCAGGAGGCCAGGAAGGCGAAGATCGCCACCGTCGCCACGCCCGGCAGCACCAGCGGAAGCATGATCCTGCGCAGCACCAGCAGCACCGACGCGCCATCGACCCGGGCCGCGTCCTCGATCTCCTTGGGCACCGCATCGAACGCGTTGCGCATCATGAAGATCGAGAACGGCATCTGCAGCGTCACATAGATCAACACGATCCCAGGCAGCGTGTTCTGCAGCCCCAGCCTGGTCAGGATCAGGAACAGCGGCGTCAGGATCGACTGAAACGGGATCATCACCGTCGAGATGATCAGCACGAACAGCGCGTTCTTGAGCGGAAACTGGAAGCGCGAGAACCCGTAGCCGGCGAGCAGGCTGACGATCACCGTGGCCACCACCGTGGCGGCGGACACCACCAGGCTGTTGCCGGCATAGGTCCAGACGCCGACGCCGTAGTGGGCGAGGTTCTGGTAGCTCTGCGTGCTGAAGCCCTCGACCGGCCAGGGCGGCAGCGGCGGCCGTGCCGCCTCGGCCGAGGGCTTGAAGCTGACCAGGGCGCTCCAGGCGATCGGCGCCACGAACAGGAAGGACGCGATCAGGCCGAAGCCGTGATGGCGGATCGACCGCAGGGCATTGCGAGCGGCGACGGCGGTCTTGCGGGGCATCACATGCCCTCCGGGGTGCGCAACAGCCGCAACTGGACGACACTGATCGTCACCAGCAGCACCAGAAGCACCATCGACATCGCCGAGCCGTAACCGAGGCGGAACGAGACAAAGGACTGGCTGAAGATCCAGTAGACTGCCGTCACCGTGCTGTTCTGCGGGCCGCCGTCGGCGATGATGTAGAACTGGTCGAAGGCCAGGATCGAGCCGGCCACCGACAGGATCAGCGCCAGCGCGATGGTCCGCCGCATCAGCGGCAGGGTGATGCGGCGGAAGCGCTGGCCGTACGAGGCGCCGTCCATGCGCGCGGCTTCCTGCACCTCGGACGAGATGCCCTGCAGGCCGGTGAGCAGGATGATCATGTTGAAGCCCGCGGTCTTCCACACCACCATGACGACGATCGACCAGAAGGTGGTGTCGAAGCCGGCGAGCAGGTTGACCGGTTTTTCGGTCAGGCCGAGCCGGAAGGCCAGCGGCGAAAACAGCCCGACGTCGACGTTCATCAGCCATGCCCACAGCAGGCTGGCCGAACCGAAGCCGATCACCACCGGCAGGAAGAACGCCGTCCGGTAGAACCTGGTCAGCGGCCGAGCCTTTTCGACGAACAGCGCCAGCGGGAAAGCGACCGCGAAGATCGCGATGGTGACGATCACGGTGTAGTAGACGGTGAACCGCATGGCGGCCCAGAAACGCTCGTCCTGCATCAGGTTGGCGTAGTTGGCGAAGCCGATGAACCGTGGCCGGCCAAGCAGCGGCCAGTTGTGCAACGACATCCAGAATGCCATGCCGAGCGGGACCACGAAGAAAACCAGCACCAGCAGTACCGCCGGCGCCACGAACAGCAGGCCGACCATCTGCTTGCGGCGCAGCCGCGCGCCTCGGCGCCGGGGAGTATGTCCTTGGGACGTCTGAGACTGGGTCATCGCGCATGTCCAGGAAGGCTGAAGCCCGGCCCGGGCAACGGAAGCGGCCCGGGCAATCGTGTTCAAAGCTGCGGCGAACGGCGCGCCTGCCGGTTCACTTTCCCGATTGGTCGATGATCGATTGCATCGTCTTCTCGGCCTTGACGAGCGAACCCTCGACGTCCTTGCCGAAGAAGACCTCGTTCAGCATCTGCTTCCAGGGACCGGTGCTGCTGTTGATGATGTCGTTGTAGACGGGCGACGACGGAGTCCGCCCGATGGCCATCGCCTCGGTGGCGACCAGATAGCGCTGGTCGAGGGATTTGACGGCTTCGGCGGCGATGTCGCCGCGGGTCGGCAGGCTGCCCAGCTTGGCGAGCAGCGTCTGGCCCTCGAGCGAATAGGCGAAGGTCAGGAATTCGCGCACCGCCTCCATCTTCTTGCGCCCGGCGGTCACCACGAAATTGTCGCCGCCGGCGAAGGAAGCCTTGCCGCCGGTCTTTCCCGGCAGGAACGTGACCCCGAACTCGACGTTCGGATAGTTTTTCACGAGGTTGCCGATGGCAAAGGCGCCGATCGGCGACATCCCGACCTTGTCGGTGGCGAAACCGCCGAAAAAGTTGGCGCCGGGATCGGTCCTGGCGCTTTCAGGCACATAGCCCTTCTCGACAAGCCCGCGATAGAGCGCGATGGCATCGCGCATCTGCGGCGTGTTGAGCGTGGCGCGCTTGCCGCCGTCGACCAGGATGTCGCCCCCCGAGGCCCACACCAGCGGCATGAAGGTGAAGGCGTTGCAGCCGCCGCAGGCGCCGGAGAAGTAGAAGCCGCGGATATCGCCACCGATGGCGTTGACCTTGCCGGCATATTGCTCGATCTCCGCCCAATTGGTCGGGCCCTTGTCGGGATCGAGGCCGGCCTGCCTGAACAGCTTCTTGTTCCACAGCATGACGGAGGCATCGGCCGACATCGGCAGGCCGTAGATGCGGCCGTCGTAACTGCCGGCGCCGACATGGGCCTTGGAGAGGTGTGCGAAGAACGGCAGGCTCTTCGCCAGTTCGGTCAGGTCTTCGAGTTGTCCCGATGCGGCGAAGGCCGGCGTATAGACGAGATCGAGCGAGAGCAGATCGGGCGCCGAACCGCCGGCGGCGGCAATCGCGTATTTCTGCACCATTTCAGCGGTGGGAACGATCTGCAGTTCGATCTGCGTCTTGTGCGCGGCGTTGAACGCCTTGATCAGCGGCGGCATGAAGGCCTCGCTGCTGGAGCGCGACCACATCGTCAGCTTCTCCTGGGCGAAGGCCAGGCCGCTCGCCAGATGAATCGCCAGCGCAGCGAGCGCGGCCGTCTTCAACATTCTCATCATTCCGGTCTCCTCCTGTTTGTGGCCGTTGTGATGCCGGCCTTGTCGATTGCCATGCTGCTACGATGAACGAACGATCAGGCTGCAGGGCAGCTTCCAGATCCCCTTCTCGACGGTTTCGCCATTGACGAGGCGCATCACCGCCAATCCGGCCTGGCGTCCAAGCTCCTTGAGGTTCATGTCGATGGTCGTCAGCGGCGGACGGGTATGCGCCGCGACGATCTCCCAGTTGTCGAAGCCGACCACCGAGACGTCGCCGGGCACGCCGATCCCGCGCTCCCGCAACGCATCGACGACGCCGCGGGCGATCTGGTCGTTGCCGCAGAAAATGCCGTCCGGCGTTTCGGAGCGCGCCCAGAGCAAAGCCACCGCCTCATGGCCCCAGCCTTCCGCCCACGTGCCATTGAAAGTTCCCAGGGCGGCGACGTGCGGCGCCGCCGCCAGGGCATCCGAACAGGCCAGTGCACGCTCATGCACCACGCCGAAATTGCGAGGCCCGGTCACATGGGCGACGCGGCGGCACCCTTTCGCGATGAGGTGGCGCACCGCCTCGCTCGCGCCCTGCCGATCGTCGGGCACCAGGGTGACACCGTCGGCGGCGCCGGCGGTGAGCGCGTAGACCACAGGCACCGCCAAGCCCGACAGGTCGACCGGCAGCGGCTTGTCAGTCCGCCTGCCCGTCGCGATGATGCCGTCGACCTGCTTATCGAGCATGGCGTCGACATGGATGCGGGCGAGATCGGGATTGTCCTCGACCGCGCATAGAAAGACCGACACGCCATGATCGATCAGGCCTTCCGAGATCCCGGCCATGACCGGCAGGGTGAACCGGCCATAGGTATCGTTGGTCAGCAGTCCGACGGTGAAACTGCGCTTGCGGGTCAGGCTCTGCGCCAGTGAGTTCGGCCGAAAGCCAAGCTCCTGCGCGGTGCGCTTGATGCGATCCCGCGTTTCCTGAGCCATTCGGCCGGAACCATTGAGCGCCTTCGACGCCGTCGCCGTGCTGACACGCGCGGCCTTCGCCACGTCATAAATCGTCACACGGTCGCTTGACGTCCAGCCCGGCATCGCCGCTCTCGCTTGAGAAACCGGTTTCTCATAGCTCATTTCGGCAAAAAGGCAATGAGAAAACGGTTTCTCACTGAGAACGGCTCAGGAGCCCCCTCGGCGGCGGTGTGGCCCGGGCGTCTCGTCCGGGCGCAGAAAGGATGAGAAACAGAGCTCCTCAGGCGGCGGCTGCCGAAGTCATTCCACCCGATAGGCGATCGGCTTGAAGGCGTAGTTGTTGGATTGCAGCGCCGAACAGGCGGTGAGACCGATGATGAGATCCATCTCGGCGCGGAAGCTGATGAAGTCGCCGCCGCGGCTCAGCGGCGCCTCGACGGTGAAGGCGCCGGTCGACGGCTCGATCACCACGTTCATGAAGCAGTTGAATGCCACCGGGATATGGTCGCCGCCGATGCTGAACGGCGCCAGCGCGGCCTCGAGATTGCCGAAGCAGCCGCGGTGCGGATCCTCGTCGCCATAGATGATGCGGAACGTATCCTTCGAACACGGCGTCAGCAGGAAGTCATGGCGGCCGACCTTGTCCTCGACGATCCGCAGCATGACGTTGCTGCGGTTGGAATAGATCGCGTCGCCGGTGGTCAGATATAGCTTGCTGGCGTAATCGAGGCTGCGGCCCGACGAAATCGCCTCCATGGTGTCGGCGGCAGAGAAGGCGACCAGGTCCGACACCTGCTCGCCCTGCGGATCGATCACGGTGAGGTGCTGGCCCTGCCTGAGCCGGAACGCGGTGCCGGACCGCGGCGCGATGACGGTGGCATTGGTCATGTGCGCGCCACCGGGTTGAACGGGCAGCGCCATTGCGGTTCCGCGACGTTGCGGCCGCTGTACTGGCGCGCCTCGGAGATGCTGCCGTGCCGCGCCAACATCGGGTTGGGCGATCCGGCCAAGGCGACGTCGCGTTCGATGATCTTCTCGCGCATGCGCTCGTAGCGCCCCTGCTCGCGCAGCTGCTCGAACTGGTCGTGCAGGTTGAACACCAGCACCGGGCGCTCGAACCGCCGCGCCGGCCGGCTGGCACGCGGATGCAGGCCGACGATGAAGAACGCCTCCTCGCCGAAGCTCAGCGAGAAATGCGGATCCTCGGGATCGCTGCTGACGCGGGCGTCGCGCGGCGCGCCGAGCCAGGTGTCCTTGTTGGTGAGGCTTTCGGCGCGCGCCCACAGGAATTTCTCGAAGCGCTTCTCGTCGAGATCGACCGGGCCCTCGAAGATCACGGCGAAACTCTGGAACAGCGCGCGATCGGCGCGGTAGGCCTGCACGATGCGGGTGATGCCGTCATAGATGCGGCGGTCGTCCCAGTTCGAACACAGGTCGCGGGCCACCAGGATATCCAGCGTCCCCCTCGCCAAAGCGGATTTAGCGCCGACGCAGGGGAAGGCGCTGTGGTTGATCAGTAGGCGAAAATTGTCTGCGATGTCCGGCGGCGTCATGCTTGCTCCTCGTGTGCCCCCACTCAATCGGTTGCGGCCACTAAGGTGCCGCGCCGCCGCGATTTTTTTTCATGGGAACCATCGACGGAACTGTCGATTGTCAATCATGATCCGCAAGAAAGCCGCGCCGTTGCCTGGAGCCAAACCCGCCCCGCTCGAAGCCGCGCTGACCGCGATCCTCGCCGACCATTTCGAGCTTTGCGAAAATCCGCACCAGACCATCTACCGGATCGCACTGCTGCTGGACGCGCAAACGCGCGTAGATTCGGCACTCGAACCAACGCATTGCCCGGGCCGCATCGGACCGACCTACAATTGAGGCGCGCGGCATGGCCGGTCCGGGATTGGAAAGTTCGCCAAGCGCCCGGAAAAGCCGCGTGCCTTGCCGTCTCCACCTGATTTCCGCCGCCGGTCGAAAAGGCCGGTAAACCTTACAAAAAATCAAATGTGGCCAGGCAGCATCGTTGGCGGTCTGCCGCCGAGAAAACGGCGGATTGCGCCCTCGGCTTCAATCCGCCCTACGCCTTATCATTCCCGGTCCTGCTTTCACCCCGCGGGCTTCGTCCACGACACCCGTTGCTTGGCGAAATTCGCATAGACCTGCTCGCCGGCCACGATCGGTTCGAATTTGAGCGGCGCGCCAGCCGGGGTGAAATCGCGCGGGTCGATGGTCTGGTGGAAATTCGGATGAACGAACAGCGGGATCGAATAGCGTTCATTGCCGGAGCGGTTGATCACGCGATGCAAAGCCGACTTGAAACGCCCGTTGGTCCAGCGGGTCAGGAGCTTGCCGACGTTGATCACCACGGTGTCGGGTTCGGGGACGACAGGCAGCCATTCGCCGTCCGGCCCGCGCACTTCGAGGCCGCCATTCATGTCCTGGATCAAAAGCGTGATCAGGCCCTGGTCCTCATGCGGCCGGACGCCGACATCGGTGACGCCGGCGACGGCTTCGCTCGGCGGATAATGAATGACACGCATGTTCGAGTAGGTGTTCTGCGACAACCGTTCGAAGAAATCCGGCGCCGCGGACAGCCGCACCGCGAGCGCCTCGAGGACTTTCTGGCCGAGGCCGAACAGGCCGGCGTAACACGCCTCCAGCGCCGGCCGGAAACCCGGCCGGTCCGGCCACGGCGTCTCGGCGTAAAACGGCAAATCGAGCAGCGCGGGATCGCTCGGGCGGACCGGATGCCCCATGCTGAAGGCCTCGTGGCCGTTCGGGGTGCCGTCGGCGGACACCCCGTCGAACATCGGAATGAAGCCGCGGTTGTTGCGCTTGTCCTGGACCAGCCGCTTTTCGTCCTCGGACCTTGCGAAGAAATCGGCGGCAGCCCGCAACGTTTCGCCGACGACGGCGGGTGAAATTCCGTGGCCGGTGAGCTTGGCGAACCCATAGTCCTCGGCGGCCGCGCCCATCCGGCTGGAGAATTGCGGATCCTGGAGATCGAGGGTCGGGATCCGGTGAAGGGCGGTCGATGTCGTCGCGGCGAGGCTCATGGATGACTCCGTGGTTGGTGACAAACGCGTGATGAATTCAAGTCGAAGCACCATCGCTAGCTCCGTCATTGCGAGCGAAGCGAAGCAATCCAGAGGCTGCAAACAAGGACTGGATTGCTTCGTCGCTTCGCTCCTCGCAATGACGGAGTAGCGATTTCGATCTAACCTTAAGCCGTCTCGGTCCAGTCAGTTCACGACGAGTCCGGGGTTGAACGCATTGGTCATGATCTCGTCGACCGGCAGCACACGGGTCACCTGCTTGTAGTCGAGATAGAACGCCATCGTCGCTTCCCAGATCCTCGGCTGCATCCACATCAGCCCGCTGGTTCCGGTGTCGGCGCTGACCGACAGCTGGTTTTGAATCTTGAAGCGCCAGGCAAGCTTGTCGGCGCGTTCGACCTGGTTGGGAAAGCCGTCCACCACCTTGACCGCCTCGTTCGGATTTTCGATGACGAATTTCAGGCCGCGCACCGCCGCACGCATGAATTTGCGCACCAGTTCCGGGTTGTCCCGGATCGTCTTGCTGCTCGCGAACAGAACGTCGCCATAGCCCTCGACGCCGTATTTGGAGAACGGGATCGCTTTCCAGACCTTGCCCTTGATGTTGGCCGGCGCGTTCGGCTTGGCCGCCTCGACCTCGATCTGGTAGGTCTGGTTGTTGATGTAGCCCGAGAAATAATCGACCTTGCCGATCAGCAGAGGTTCGGCATTCGCCAGCACGATTTCGACCTTGATCTTGCTGAAATCGACGCCGTTGCGCTTGGCCAGCGCCTCGAGAAACATGCCGCCGTCGCTTTGCAGCCCGACGGTCTTGCCTTCGAGGTCTTTCGGCAAGGGATCCGGATCGGAAGGATCGGCGAGCTTGATGAAGGCATAAGGCAAGGTCTGGGTCATCGCGCCGATGCCGACGATGTCGACAGGGCTTGGCGCCGCGCGGGCCTGGAATAATTGCGATCCGGAGGTCACGCCGAACTCGGCCTGCCCGACGCCGACGGTGGGGATCGGATTCTTGCCGGGGCCGCCGTCGATGAAGCTGGCGCGCAGGCCTTCGTCCGCGAAATAGCCTTTCGCTTCGGCCACCATCAGCGGCGCATATTGACCGTTGCGCAACCAGGACAGCGCGATCCTGATGTCAGTCAGCTTGGTGTCCTGCGCCGGCGCCGGGGCGATGCCGGCCACGGCGAGCGCGACCAGCGCTGCGCCGAATTTCCCGATACCCGACATCGTCATGCGTTGCCTCATTTCGCGTTGCTCCCTGCCCCGGCCGGCCTGCGCGCGCTCCAGTCGAGCCGCGCGCCGAGTACCTGAATCAGCGAATAGACGGCAAACGACAGCAGTGCCGCCAGCAGTGCCACCGCATAGACCTGGTCTCCGCGATATTGCGACATCGCCCGGTTGATGACGTAGCCGAGGCCCTGGGTCGACGTCAGCCATTCGGCGGCGATCGAGACGATGATGCTGCCGCTGCCGACGATCTCCTGCGCCGCCAGGATGTACGGCAACGAAAACGGCAGGCGCACCTTCAGAAAAACATCCCACGGCCTGGCATCGAGGATGCGCATGCGGTCGATGATGATCGGATCGACCGCCAGCAGGCCGCGATGGGTGTTGACCAGAACCGGGAAGAAGCCCGCCAGCGCCACGATCAGGATTTTCGACGGCAGGCCGTCGCCGAACGCCAGCACCAGCACCGAGGCAAGCGCGACATAGGGAATGTTGCGCAGCGTGATCGCCGCCGGCATGACGATGCGCTGAAACGGCGGCGCCGCGACGAACAGCATGGCGAGACCGATGCCGATCGCATTGGCCAGCAGGAAGCCAAGTCCCGCCGATTTGAGGGTTTCGAGCAGATGCGTCGCGATAAAGACGCGGTCCTCGACCAGCGCCGCCAGCACCTGGGTCGGGCGGGGAATGACGAATTCCGGCAGGCCCGAAACGGCGATGGCCGCATACCACAGCGCCAGGATCGACAGCACCGGCGTCGCCATGACGAGCGAACCACGGAGAATGCGGACAACGCTCGCGCCAAAGCGCGGCGCGACGGCGGAGGGCTTGAAGGCGGCGATGTCGTTCATGCTGCGCCCATTCCATATTTTGCCGCGTCTTCCCCGCGCGAACCGGTATTTCCTTCGCCTGATGCCGCTCTCGGGCGATCGAACAGCAGTTCGCGAATCCGGGCCGTCACCGCGACGAACAACGGATCGCTGCGGAAATCGCGGTGTCTCGGTCGCACCGCCGGGATCGCGATGTCCGCCAGCACGCGCCCCGGCGCCGGCGACATCACGATCACGCGGTCGGCGAGGAGGACCGCTTCATCGATGTGATGGGTGACGAACAGCACCGTCTTGGGCCGCTGGGCCAGCGTCTCGCCGAGCCAGATGCCGAGGTCCTCGCGCGTCATCTCGTCGAGGGCGGAAAAAGGTTCGTCCATCAAGAGGACGTCCGGGTCGTGGGCGATGGCGCTGGCGAAATTCACCCGCTGCAGCATGCCGCCACTCAATTGATGCGGCATCTTGCCTTCGTGGCCGGCAAGCCCGAAGTCGCGCAACATGCGCTGCGCCGGGAGAGTCGACCTGCCGGTGACGCGCTGGGTGAACAGCACATCCTCGATCGCCCGCTTCCAGGGCAGCACTGCGGGGCGCTGCGAGACGAGGCCAAGCCGGCGTTCACGTCGCGCCGCCGCGGCCGGTGCATCGCCGATATGGACGGCGCCCATGGTCGGGCTGACCAGATCCGCAACGATTCTGAGCAAGGTGGTCTTGCCGCAGCCGGACGGGCCGACCAGCGCGACGAAACTTCCCGCTTCGATGTCGAGATCGACGATGTCCAGCGCGTGCGTCGATCCGAAGCGACAGCCGACGCCTTTGATCGAGATCGAGGCGGATCCCCTGCCCGCGCCGGCCACATCCGCGGCCGCCCGCGGCCCGGGCGCCGATTCCGAATTGGCTAGACCGTCATGGCGCACAATGTCACGTCCCTGCCGCACCGCGTTCGTTCGGCCGTGTGGCCTTCGATGATTAAGCAGGACGCATGCCAGTCGGGCGCCGGCCGGGCCAATCCGTTGAATCTACCGGTGACTGGATCAGCAATTGAAATTTCGATGCGCCGAATAGGCCTTGCGTGCAGGAAAGCGTGTGGCGCGACTGCCGGGCGTTCAAATAGCAGGCAATGGCGCTGCTTTATTGGGCTTTCAACGTAGCTCGTGTGTCGCTCGTCTCGCTGTGGCTAGCCCGCTTTCCGCCGACCGAAATGAAAGCCATCAGACACGGCTCCGGCAGCGGGTTGCGCCAGCGATGGCG
>Ga0102590_1001257_pt1 | contig 39918 bp, 36 predicted proteins | sample AraplaMF_Col_mMF_FD_76859 | JGI IMG/M metagenome (GOLD analysis project Ga0102590, IMG submission 76859) | Arabidopsis root microbial communities from the University of North Carolina, USA - plate scrape MF_Col_mMF | ecosystem: Host-associated > Plants > Roots > Endosphere | place: USA... | reverse complement strand
ATGCGCTCAGGTCCGCGCGCGTCAATGCTTCATTAAGAATGCGAGCAAAGCGCGCTTTGCTGCACTACAGCATGGGCAGGCCGCGCGGCTTCGGACCGCGCGGAAACGCCGCATCGAGCGCCGAAATCTCTTCCTTCGTCAGCACGAGATCGCCGGCCGCGGCATTCTCGCCGGCATGTTCCGCCGACGAGGCCTTCGGGATCGCGAACACCGTAGTCGCACGGGTGAGGAAGCCCAGCGCGACCTGACGCGGCGTCGCGCGACGTGCCTCGGCGATGCGCGCGAGCAACGCGCCGCCCTTGCTGTTGCTTGTTGGAAAATCGTCGTGACCGAACGGCGAATAGGCGACAACCGCGACACCATGCGTCTCGCACCACGGGATCACCGCATGTTCGATCGCGCGTTCCTTCAAATGATAAAGCACCTGATTGCAGGCGATGCGGCCCTCGCCCGCGACATCGAGAATTTCGTCGAGATCGTCTACGTCGAAATTCGACACGCCCCAGGACTTGATCTTGCCCGCCTTCACCAACTCCTCGAATGCAGCAACGGTGTCTTCCAGCGGATAGGAACCGCGCCAGTGCAGCAGATAGCAATCGAGGCGATCGGTCCTCAGCCGCTTCAGCGAACGCTCGCAGGCCGTGATGGTGCCGCGACGCGACGCATTGCTCGGCAGCACCTTCGAGACGAGGAACACTTCATTGCGACGCCCCGCAATCGCCTCCGCAATGACGAGCTCGGCATCGCCATACATTTCGGCGGTGTCGATGTGCGTCATGCCGAGATCGAGCCCGCGCTGAAGCGCCGCGACCGCGCGGTTGCGATCGCCGTGGTCGAGATACCAGGTGCCCTGCCCGATCACGGAGACGTTGGCGCCGGTCTTGCCGAAAGGATTTGATTTCATGTCAAAGCTCACAAGCCGCTGATGTCCGCAACCAGCACGCTGCCGGTCCCGGACTCCGTGATATAGAGCCGATCCTTCTTCGCGCCGCCGATCGCGACATTGGTACAGCTCGGGCCCGCGCATGACTTGATGCGCGCGATCAGCTCGCCATTCGGCCCGAACACGAAGACGTGGCCGAGCGAGGCGTGGCCGACGAACAGGCGGCCGGCCGCATCCATCGTCATGCCATCGGGGCCACTGGTGCCGAACAGCGAGCAGAACCGCCCGACCTTCGACACGCTGCCGTCCTGCATGAACGGCAGCCGCCATACCGAGTTGTCGCGCGTCATGGCGACGAACAGCACGCTTTCGCTGGGGTCGAGCACCAGCCCGTTCGGGCTGATGCCGGTATTGATCAGGCAATCGAGCCGGCCGCCAGGCGTCAGCCGATAAACCCGCCCGTTGGGATCATGCAGGCCGGTCTGGCCCTGATCGGTGAAAAAGATGTCGCCGTTGGAGGCGAGATGCAGGTCGTTGCAGCCGCGGAACGATTCTGAATTGCGCGCGGTCAGGATCGGCTTGATGCGGCCGGACTTGGCGTCGAGCTCCATGATGCCGTGCATGTAGTCGGCGACCAGGATGCGGCCGTCCGCCGCGATCTTCAGCCCGTTCGGCCATCCCTCGTATTCAATGACCAGCGACCACTCGCCGTCGGGCGCGATCCGGAAGATGCGGCCGAAGGGAATGTCGACGATGTAGAGATGACCGTCCTTGTCGAAGGACGGCCCCTCGATGAAGCTGTCGGTCGGCACACCCGGACGGTTGGCATCGGCCCAGTCGGTCCGCTCGCCTTTGCGGCGGAACTTGTCGGGCATGGCGGAGAAGATCTTGGTTTCGATCAGGCGCGGCGGCGTTTCCAGGTACATCATTTTTGTTTTTGTGGTTGTTGATGGAGAGAGCGCGGCACCATAGGGCACAATGAAGGGCGCGTCGATTGGGGTTGGAGCATGGCTGCGTGCCAGCGTATACAGCCCTCGTGTTTTGACACCCCTGCATCAACCTCGTCATTGCGAGCGTAGCGAAGCAATCCAGAGTCTTTCCGCGGAGGGATTCTGGATTGCTTCGCTACGCTCGCAATGACGGCGGAAAGAACCGGGCCTACCCCGCGGCGCCCACGACCTTCACCTGCTTCGCCGGCACCACGTCCGTCGTCGCAATCAGCCGCTTCAGCTCGGGAATGCAGGAGCCGCAATTGGTGCCGGCCTTGAGCTTGGCGCCGATCTCGGCGGCCGTGCGTGCGCCGGCGGCGATGGTGTCGCAGATGGTGCCGCGGCCGACGCCGAAGCACGCGCAGACGACGGGGCCGGTCGAGGCCGCGCCTTCGCCGGACTTGCCCGACAGCAGCATGCGGCGCTGGTCGTCGGTGACATGATCGGCCACGAACAGGCTCTTCACCACCTCCCAATCCCCGGCATCATGGGCGGGGCCGACGAACAGACAGGTCTCGATGCGGTCTCCCGCGAACGAGGCTGCGCGATAAACCCCGCCGCCAAAGTCTCGATAGTCGGCGACGTCATCGCCGGCAACGCTCTCGAGCCAGGCCGGCCAGCGCGACAGATCGGCATTGTCGGCGAAGAGATAGCCAAAGCCGCCGGCAACCGTGACGCGCGTCCACAGCAGGTTCGGCGGCAGGTCGAGTTGCTTTCGCGACAGCGCAAAGCCGCGGAAGACGTATTCATAGGGCGCAATCGCCGCCGGCGTCGCCTTCGATTCCGGCTGACCCGAGAACGGATCGGTGAACGATGCCGCGAGCGCGCCGACGCGGCCATGCGAAGCGTTCATCGCGCTCCAGTGGATCGGCGCGAACAGCATGCCGCGCTGCTGCCGGTCGCTGACGACGACCTTCAGGATGCACTGGCCGTAATCGGTGGTGATGCGGGCATAGCCATCATGGGCGATGTTGTACTTGTTGGCATCATCGGGGTGGATCTCGACGAACGGCTCGGGCAGATGCGCGCCCAGCCGCTGGCTGAGGCCGGTGCGCGTCATGGTGTGCCACTGGTCGCGGATGCGCCCGGTGTTGAGCCGCAGGGGACGCGACGGCCCGGTCTCGCCACGCAGCGACGGCACCTCCGGCGCGACGAAGCGGCCCTTGCCGTCATTGGTGAAGAAGCCGCCGGCTGCGAAGAAGCGCTCGCCGGGCACTTCGCCTTCGCGTGCCGGCCATTGCACCGGCTTCAAGGCATCGAAGGCGTCGTCGGACAACGAAGTCAGCGCTCCGATGTCGAAATCACGGCTGCCATTGTTCTCGAACGCCGAGAGCGCGGCGTGCTCGCGGAAGATGTCGGCGGCGGATTCGTAGTTGAAGCTGTCGCCGAAACCGAGACGCTTTGCGGTCTCGCTCAGGATCCACCAATCCGGCCGTGCCTCGCCCGGCGCCGGCAGGAACGCGCGCTGGCGCGAGATGCGGCGTTCGGAATTGGTGACGGTACCCGACTTCTCGCCCCAGGCGAGCGCGGGCAAGAGCACGTGCGGGCCCGCCTCGACGGTGTCGTTGGAGAGCACGTTCTCGGAGACCACGAACAGCTCGAGCTTCTTCAGCGCCTCGCGCACGAAATCGGCATCGGGCAGCGACACCGCGGGGTTGGTGCCCATCACCCACAGCGCCTTGACCTCGCCGCGCTTGATGGCCTCGAACAACTGCACCGCCTTCAGCCCCTCATGGGTGGCGATGCGCGGCGCCTTCCAGAACCGCCTGACGCGGTCGATGTCCGGCGGCGTGAAGTTCATGTGCGCGGCGAGCTGGTTGGCGAGGCCGCCGACCTCGCGGCCGCCCATCGCGTTGGGCTGGCCGGTGAGCGAGAACGGCGAGGCGCCCGGCTTGCCAATCCGCCCGGTGGCGAGATGGCAGTTCAGGATCGCGTTGACCTTGTCGGTGCCTTGCGCCGACTGGTTGACGCCCTGCGAATAGAGCGTGACGACCCGCTCCGTGTCACGGAACATCTTGAAGAAGGCCGCGACGTCCTGTTCGGGCAGGCCCGTGGCAAGCGCAGTCGCGGTAACGCTGCCGGCGATGTTGCGCGCACGTGCCAGCGCGTCGTCGAAGCCCGACGTGTTCTGCGCGATGTAGTCCTGATCGAGCGCGCCATTGTCGGCGAGGTGAACGAACAGGCCGGAGAACAGCGCCGTGTCGGTGCCGGGCTTGAGGCCGAGGAACAGATCGACATCGCCCGCGGTGTCCGTGCGGCGCGGATCGATCACGATCATGCGCGCGCCGCGCTCCTGCCGATTCCTGAGCATGCGCTGGAACAACACCGGATGGCACCAAGCCGCATTCGAGCCGACGAAGACCAGCAAATCGGCCTGGTCGAGATCCTCGTAACAGCCCGGCACGGTGTCGGCGCCGAAGGCGCGGCGGTGGCCGGCAACCGAGGACGACATGCAGAGCCGCGAATTGGTGTCGACATTGGCGGTGCCGACGAAGCCCTTCATCAGCTTGTTGGCGACGTAATAGTCCTCGGTCAGAAGCTGGCCGGAGAGATAGAACGCGACCGCATCGGCGCCGTCGCGCGCGATGATGTGCTGCATGCGGTGGGCGACGTGGTCGAGCGCATCGCTCCAGGCCACGCGCTCCAGCACACCCTTGCAGCGGATCATCGGATAGAGCAGCCGGCTTTCCAGCCCGACGGTCTCGCCGAGCGCGGAGCCCTTCGAGCACAGCCGGCCGAAATTGGCGGGATGATCGGGGTCGCCCGCGATCGCGGCGCCGCCCTTGCCGTCAGGTGTTGCGAGCACGCCGCAGCCGACGCCGCAATAAGGGCAGGTCGTCCGGGTGGCGCGGAGCGAGGGATCGATCACCGTCATATCAAGCGGCCTTTGGCGTAAGCGCAAGCGCGCGGCCGAACATCATGTCGGAACGGATCGCGGTGACCTTGTCGCGATTGCGGATCAGCTCGAGATACCAGAGCGCATCGGCGGTATCGCCGATCAGCACCGCGCCGGTGAGCCGGCCGTCGGCGATGACGAGTTTCTTGTAGGTGCCGCGCCGGCGATCTGACAGCACGAGGCTCTCGCTGCCCTCCCCGCCCATGAAGTCGCCGGCGGAGAACACGCTGACGCCGGACACTTTCAGATTGGTCGAGACCACGCTGCCCTGATAGGCGGCGGGACGGCCGGCGAGATGCCGCGCCAACACGCGCGCCTGCTCATAGGCCGGCTCGACCAGGCCATAGCAAGTGCCACGATGCTCCGCGCATTCGCCGAGCGCGTAGATGTCGGGCGAAGCAGTCTGCATCTCGTCGTTGACGACTACGCCGCGATTGACCGCGATGCCGGCGTCCCTGGCAAGCGCGACATTGGGCCTGATGCCGGCCGCGAAGATCACCGCATCGGCCTCGATGCGGCTGCCGTCGGCGAGTTCGACGGCTTCGACGCGACTGTCGCCATGAATGCATTTCGTGCTGGCATTGAGCAGGATGCGGATGCCCTTGCGTTCGACCAGCGTCTTGAGCAGGTCGGCGGCCGGCAGATCGAGCTGGCGCTCCATCAGCCGGTCCATCAGGTGCAGCAGCGTGACGGGCGCGCCGGCCTTGGCGAGGCCGTAGGCCGCTTCGAGCCCGAGCAGGCCGCCGCCGACCACCACGACGCGCCTCTTGCCGGCGGCGAGTGCCAGCAGCAAATCGACGTCGCGGGTGTCGCGGAAAGTGTGGACGCCGGCGAGATCGGCGCCCGGTACGTTGAGCCGCAACGGCGTCGAGCCGGTGGCGAGCACCAGCTTGGAATAGTGCATGCTCTCTTCGCCCTCGATCTTGAGCTCGCGGCGGCCGGTGTCGATCTCGGTGACGCGGTAGCCGTAGCGGACGGTGACGCCGCGATGGCGCCACCAGTCCGCCGGCCGAAGCTCGATCTCGTGCGAGCCGGTCTCACCAGCCAGCACGGAGGAGAGCAGCACCCGATTGTAAGCGAGCCGCGGTTCCTCGCCGATCACCGCGACGGCGTAGCGGCCGAGCGCGGTCTTGGCGAGCTCGTCGACCAGACGTGCGGCCGCCATACCGTTACCGACGATGACGAGCGGTTCACTCACAAGGCATCTCCTATTCAGCGGCCTGCGACTGCGCGCCGTAGGCCTCGGAAATCATGAAGCCGGACAGCACGCCGTAGGCGTCGGTCCAGGCCGCGGCGAGCTCGGGCGTCCAGGCTTCGTCGAGACCCTTCTCCAGGGTCCAGAGCAGGGTGGCGCCGACCACGGGATAGTGCTCGGCCTTGGCGCCGTAGGCGACATGACGCTTGGCGAGCGCGGAGGCCGCCGGAAGAATCGTCTCGAGGTTCGACAGGCCGCCGACCACGGCGGCGAGCATGCCCATCAGCTTCTTGCGCTGCTCGGTCATGTCCTCGGGGAACATCGCGCGCACCGACGGCGCCACCTCGAACAGGCGGTCGTAGAACAGCACGGAAGCCGCTTCGGAAATCGGCGCGACCTTGGAAAAGCTCTGCTGGACGAGGGTGATCTGTTCGGGCGTCATGATGTAATCCTGTCTGTTTCGGTTTGCCTTGGTGCGCGCCGTTGCGAACAAGGTTCATGGGTCAAACGTCATCAGCGGGACTTCTCCCCGCATACGGGGAGAAGCGAGTTTCATACCAAGTGTCACACCTGGCTTCGGCGAAGCCTGGCGCGCCCTCACCCTGCGGGCTGCGACGCGTCAGGCCCAGGTCAGGCCCAAGGGCGACCGCTCGCGAGTTACGCGGCCTCGACGAAGCGGTGACGCTCATAGAGGAATTCGAGCACGCGCTGGCGGCACTTCAAATACGTCGCGCTGGTCGCGAGCTCGAGCCGCTTGCGCGGCCGCACCAGCGGTACCTCCAGCACCTCGCCGATGCGGGCGGACGGTCCGTTCGTCATCATCACGATGCGGTCGGACAGCAGCACGGCCTCGTCGACGTCGTGTGTGATCATCAGAATGGTGTTGCCGAGCTTCTGGTGCAGCGCCATCACCGAGTCCTGCAGATGCGCGCGGGTCAGGGCGTCGAGCGCGCCGAAGGGCTCGTCCAGCAGCAGCACTTTCGGCTCCATCGCCAGCGCCCGCGCGATGCCGACGCGCTGCTTCATGCCGCCGGAGATTTCCGAGGGGCGCTTGTCCCTGGCATGGGCCATCTGCACGAGGTTGAGATTGTGCATCACCCAGGCCTCGCGCTCGGCCTTGGTCTTGGTCCGGGCAAAGACCTTGTCGACGCCGAGCTTGACGTTCTCGAACACGGTCAGCCAGGGCAGCAGGCTGTGGTTCTGGAACACCACGGCGCGATCGGGACCCGGCGAGTTGACCTCGCGGTTCTCCAGCAGCACGCCGCCGGTGGTGGCGGTGGTGAGCCCGGCGATGATGTTGAGCAGGGTCGACTTGCCGCAGCCGGAATGGCCGATGATCGAGACGTATTCGCCCTTCTCGATCGTCAGGTTGATGTCCTTCAGCACCTCCGTGGTGGCGGCGCCGCGGGTGAATATCTTGTCGATGTGGTCGAGCTTCAGATAGGCGGTCATGTGTGTTCTCCTCAGCCCTGCGCCGTGCCGCGGGTGACGATCCTGCCAAGGCCCGCGATCAGACGATCGAGCACGAACCCGATGATGCCGACATAGAACAGCGCCAGGATGATTTCGCTGATATGCGAGGAATTCCAGGCGTCCCAGATGAAGAAGCCGATGCCGACGCCGCCGATCAGCATTTCGGCGGCCACGATCGCGAGCCAGGACAGGCCGATGCCGATGCGCAGGCCTGTGAAGATGTAGGGCGCCGCCGCCGGGATCATGATCTTGGAGAAGAACTCGAGCGGGTTGAGCTGCACCACCGCGGCGACGTTGCGATAGTCCTGCGGAATGTTACGGATGCCGACCGCGGTGTTGATGATGATCGGCCAGACCGACGTGATGAAGATGACGAAGATCGCCGACGGCTGGCCGTCGCGGAAGGCGGCGAGCGAGAGCGGCAGCCAGGCGAGCGGCGGAATGGTGCGCAGGACCTGGAACAGCGGATCGAGCCCGCGCATGGCCCAGACCGATTGCCCTACCAGCACACCGAGCGCGATGCCGACGATGGCGGAGAGCGAATAGCCGAAGGCGACGCGCTGGAGGCTGGCGGAGAGGTGCCAGAACAGGCCCTTGTCGATGCCGCCATGGTCGAAGAACGGATCGACGATCAGCTCCTTGGTGTCCTTGAACACTTTTGACGGCGGCGGCAGCGCCGAGCCGGCGCGGCGGCAGACCAGTTCCCACACCAGCATCAGGAGCGCGATCACCACGAGCGGCGGGATCACGCGCACCGCGGTCTCCCGCGCCATCCGCGCATAGGCCTCGCTGCGCGGAGCACGCTTCGGCGTCATCGCAACGACCGGTGCGGCCGCGCCAACGGGCTTCGCGGTCTCAACATCCAACTTCGTGGCAGGCATGTTCATCGCAATATCTCTCCGGCTTCAAAAGACGATGCGGCCGCCTCGCGGCGGCCGCTAGCTCCATCAAACTTCGACGCGCTTGATCGCGAGCGACTTCAGATAAGCCGCGGGATTTTCGGGATCGAACACCTTGCCATCGAAGAAGGTCTCCTTGCCGCGCGAGGTGGAGGTCGGGATCTCGGCCGCCGCGACGCCGAGCGTCTTGGCCGCATCACGCCACATGTCTTCGCGGTTGACCTTGCCGATCAGCGCCTTGGTGTCGAAATTCGCCTCGTATTTGCCCCAGCGAATATCCTCGGTGAGGAACCAGAGATCGTGGCTCTGGAACGGGTAGGAGGCGAAGTCGCGCCAGTACTTCATGATGTGCGGCGAGTTCTCGACCACCTTGCCGGGAATTCCGTAGTCGAACTTGCCGGCGGAGCGGTCGAGCACGTCTTCAACCGGGCAGTTCATCCACTGCCGCTTGCCCATGATGGCGGCAAGCTCGGCCTTGTTCTCGGCCTTGTCGGACCACTGCTGCGCTTCCATCACCGCCATCAGCAACGCCTTGGAGGCTTTCGGATATTTGTCGACGAAGGCCGCGCGCATGCCGAAGGATTTCTCCGGGTGCTTGTTCCAGAGCTCACCTGTCGTGATGGCGGTGTAGCCGATCTTCTGGTGGATCAGCTGCAGATTCCAGGGCTCGCCGACGCAGAAGCAATCCATGGTGCCGACCTTCATGTTGGCCACCATCTGCGGCGGCGGCACGACGATGGTCTCGATGTCCTTGTCGGGATCGATGCCGCCGGCGGCGAGCCAGTAGCGAATCCAGAGATCGTGGGTGCCGCCGGGGAAGGTCATGGCGGCCTTCACCGCCTTGCCGGAGGCCTTCTTCTTCTCCAGCGCCGCCTTGAACGGCGTGGCATCGACACCGAGCTTGAGGTCGGCATATTCGTTGGCCACCGAGATGCACTGGCTGTCGAGATTGAGACGCGCCAGGATGTACATCGGCGTCGGCTGGTTGTTCTGCGTCACCTTGCCGGCCGAGATCAGATACGGCATCGGGGTGAGGATGTGCGCGCCGTCGATGCCGTTGCCTTCGGAGCCGAGCACGAGGTTGTCGCGCGTGGTGCCCCAGGAGGCCTGCTTCTGCACGTCGACGTCGGGCATGCCGTATTTTGCGAACAGGCCCTTGTCCTTGGCGACGAACAACGGACCGGCATCGCTGAGCGCGATGAAGCCGAGCTTGGCACCCTTGACCTCGGGGCCTGAATCCTGCGCGAACGCGCCGGCTGGGAAATTCAGCTTGGCGGCAGCGAGAAGGGCGGCGGTGCCGCTGGCGGCTTTCAACAATTGACGGCGGCTCAGGCCAGTATCCGAAGGCCGGCGAATGCGCTTGGTCATGGGCGGTGTCGTCCTTTGCGTCGTTGCGAATGATTGTGTCAGTGCGCACGAGCAGCCCGGTCCGTCCGTGGCGCCCGAAAAAGGCGCATGCGAACGCGCGACGGGGGAACCCCCGCCTGGTGGCGTCAGCAAATTCGGATGAGAAGTCTCGCGGGACGGCTTCAGTGGCGTCAACTTGGAACCATTCAAGCTTCGTGCCAAGCGTGGTGCATCTGAAAATGTCGAATTTTCAATGCGTTACCTGTACCACGCCAGACGACCTCAGGCCTTTTCCGCACGCGAAATTTGCGGACTGCTCACTTCTTGTGCGGCGCACAAATCTTATGCAACCGCCTAAGCAAAAGGCCGTGGAGCCCGTCAAAGGGAGATGCTGGCCGGCACCATCCGATTGAAATTGCTAGCATTTTCAAGCGCGACGCATCGGCACGCGACTTGCACTTCCCTATGACGTCAACGAAGACTGCGGCTTGCCGCAATGTTGCAGCCTCTGGCGGCTGCAGCCCGGAAGCTCAACTGCTTCGCGGCCCCCTCCGGCTCTTCGTCGTGACGCGATTCCCAAGGCTTCCAGACCTCCCATAGCCCTCGTGCGCGGCAATCGGCCCGCACGGCCCATCACGTTCAGCGCCCTCTCTCGAGGGGCGTGTCGGTCTCACTCACGAAGCAAAAGGAACCATTGATGTCGTATCTCGCGCCTTCGGAATTCGTCACCAAGATGGTGGATGCAGGCGAGTCCAAGATCTTCATGTCCACCCGGGATACCATCATCCGGGCCTATATGGCCGGCGCCATCCTCGCGCTGGCCGCCTGGTTCGCCGTCACCATCAACGTCAACACCGGCCAGCCGCTGGTCGGCGCGCTGCTGTTTCCGGTCGGGTTCGTCATGCTCTATCTGCTGGGCTTCGATCTTCTGACCGGCGTGTTCGTGCTCTCGCCGCTCGCCCTGATCGACAAGCGACCCGGCGTCACGTTCGGCGGCGTGCTGCGCAATTGGGGCCTCGTCTTCGTCGGCAATTTCGCCGGCGCCTTCACCGTCGCCTTCATGATGGCCTTCGTCACGACGTTCGGCTTCACGCAGGATCCCGATAAGGTCGGGGCGGCGATCGGCAACATCGGCGAAGGCCGAACGCTCGGCTATGCCGCGCATGGTGCCGCCGGCATGGCGACGTTGTTCATGCGCGGCATGCTCTGCAACTGGATGGTCTCGACCGGCGTGGTCGGCGCCATGATCTCGACCTCGGTCCCCGGCAAGGTGATCGCGATGTGGATGCCGATTCTGGTGTTCTTCTACATGGTGTTCGAGCATTCGGTGGTGAACATGTTCCTGTTCCCGTCGGGCCTGATGCTGCACGCGAAATTCTCGATCATGGATTACCTGATCTGGAACGAGATCCCGACCGTGCTCGGCAACCTCGTGGGGGGCCTCGCCTTCACCGGATTGACCCTCTATGCCACGCACGTCATGACCCAGCCGAAGCGCCAGGCTGGCAAGACCACGCCGCCCCGCGTCGCGGCCTGATCGAATCCGTCTCGACAGGGGAGCCTCGCCCGCCCAGGGTGAGGCTCCCCTTCCCTGGTGATGACCATGACTCGCGGACTCCAGATCTCGGTCGGCCAGCACTCCGACAAGGGCCGCAAGCCCGTCAACCAGGATTTTCACGGCGTCCTGATTCCGGCGGAGCCACAGCTCAGCCTGAAGGGCATCGCGGCCGTTCTGGCCGACGGCATCTCGAGCAGCACGGTGAGCCAGATCGCCAGCGAGTCCGCGGTCAAGAGCTTCCTGATGGACTATTACTGCACGTCGGAATCCTGGACGGTGAAGACCTCCGCCCGCCGCGTGCTTGACGCGACCAATTCCTGGCTCCATGCGCAGACGCGCAAGAGCCAATATGCCTATGACCGCGACAAGGGCTACGTCTGCACGCTCAGCGCCATGGTCATCAAGGCGACCACTGCGCACATCTTCCATGTCGGCGACTGCCGCATCTACCGCGTCGCCGGCAAGGCGCTCGAGCAGCTGACCGAGGATCACCGCATCATCGTGTCGTCGGAGCAGACCTATCTCGGCCGCGCGCTCGGCATCAATCCGCAGCTCGAGATCGACTACCAGACGGTCGAGATCGAGGCCGGCGACACCTTCCTGCTCGCCACCGACGGCGCCTACGAATTCGTCGACCATCGCTTCATCATCAGCGCCATCAACGAACGCGCAGCCGAGCTTGACGGCGCGGCCAAGGCGATCGTCGAAGAGGCCTACCGGCGCGGCAGCGACGACAACATCACGGTGCAGATCCTCCGCGTCGATGCGGTGCCGCAGCGCGAGCCGGCAGGTATCTTCAATCAGACCGCCGAACTGCCGCTGCCTCCTTTGCCGGAGCCGCGCGCGATCTTCGACGGCTACAGGATCATCAGGGAGATCCACGCCAGCAGCCGCAGCCACATCTATCTCGCCGTCGATACGGAGACCGACGCGCCGGTCGCGCTCAAGCTGCCGTCGATCGATCTGCGTGACAATGCCGCCTATCTCAAGCGCTTCCTGATGGAGGAATGGATCGCGCGCCGGATCGACAGCCCGCACGTGCTCAAACCGCTGTCACAGTCGCGGCGGCGCGGCTACCTCTACGTCGCGACCGAATTCATCGAAGGACAGACGCTGCGGCAGTGGATGACGGACAATCCCCGACCCGACCTCGAAACCGTCCGTGGACTGGTCGAGCAGATCGCCGCGGGCCTGCGCGCCTTCCACCGCATGGAGATGCTGCATCAGGATCTGCGGCCCGACAACATCATGATCGACAAGACCGGCACCGCGAAAATCATCGACTTTGGATCGGTCCGGGTCGCCGGCGTCACCGAGGCCGCGCCGCAGGACGAGTCCGGCGACATCCTGGGGACCGTCCAATACACGGCGCCGGAGTATTTTCTTGGGCAAGGCGGCTCGCCGCGCTCCGACATGTTTTCGCTGGCGGTGATTTGCTACCAGATGCTCACGGGCAGGCTTCCCTATGGCGCCCAGATCGCAAAGATCCGGCGCAAGGCGGACGTGCGGAGGTTGCAATACCGCCCGGCTGACGACGACCGCAACGTGCCCGCCTGGGTCGATGGCGCGCTCCGGCGCGCGCTGCATCCCGATCCCTACAAGCGGCACGAGGATCTGTCCGAATTCGTCTTCGAGCTTCGCTCGCCCAATCCGGCCTATCTCGACACGCGGATCACGCCGCTCTTGGAGCGCAGCCCGCTGATGTTCTGGAAGCTGACCTCGGCGGCCCTCGCCGGCGCGGTGGTCGTGCTGCTGGCGCTGCTGCATGCACGTTAGAGGATGAACTCGTGAGGTGCAGACGGCAGTTGCTGGTGGCCAAGCGGGCATATACGGCCGGTCAGAACAAAGCAGCGCGCCAAGAACTGTTCTGACTTCTTGCGGCGGCGATCGACGGGGAATGGGCGGCGGGGAAACCCGCAGCCAGCGTCTTCAGTCAGATTTGGTGCCAAACTTCGCAACCCTGCGGGCGTGCTCCCATAGCTCGACATCACTAAAGTCCGTCAGTTGCTCAGCGCGTGTCTTTGCCGCGTCATCGTCGACACACTCAAGGTTGACGGCTTTAATGTGGTGGCCGTCTCGGGAGATAAGGTAGGCTTTATAGTGTGACATATCCGATGCTCCTTGATGGGCGGGAGCATGCAGCACTCTCTGTCACCGATAGCAGCCAACAATGGACGGTGATGGGACCAAGGTGCTCTAGCTTTATGTTCAGAACGCGACCCAACAATGTTGCAATCGACAATCGGCGCCCAGCAGGCTTCTCCAATATCGATCCAGGATAGTCGGCGATATCGCGACGGCTCATTGGGAGTCTCGATACTCCCGCCACACGCAAACGCAGGTTCCATTTCGATCAAGAAAGCCGAAAACTGGATCAGAACGGCCCTGATCAGACGTTTGGCCAGTCGTGCGGTCTCTCATCCTTAGCTTTTTCCTCGTCCAGGAGTCGTAACAGCGTTTGGTGCCGTGCTTCGTCGCGGGATGGGTCACCCTCACTGACGGCGATCAGCTTCTGATAACGTCTGATGTTTTCGTGATTGATGTAGTTTTGCATTGCGCCCTCCGACGGCCGGGTAGCGTGGTGCGCTGACACGAACACTAGCTACCCATTGCGCAATCGGCGCAAGGCCTATGTTGGGCGAAAGAGAAATGCCTCAACGGCACTGCCCTTCCGATGAGCGAGGACTCTCGATCCGGCCTCACGCCGGCTCCGCCGCCTTCGTCCCAAGCGGTTTCGGCGCCATGCCACCACCCGGCTTGAGGTGGAATTCATAGGTCATCAAATGCCACGGACCGTTCGCCTTGGTGCCGTCGGGCATCGCCGGATCGTTGCGCGGCTCGATCTTGGCGATGAGGTCGTCCTTGACGCCGAACACGACGTCGGAATCGAGATATTTGTCGCCGTCCATGAAGACGTGGGTGATCAGGGGTTCGTAGCCCTTTGCGTTGACCAGGAAGTGCACATGCGCGGGACGCATCGGATGCCGTTTGGTCTGCACGATCATCTCGCCGACCGGGCCATCGGTCGGGATCGGATAGCTGCACGGCAGAATGGTGCGGAAGAAGAAGCGGCCGTCGCTGTCCGTGATGAAACGCGCCCGCGCCGAGGCGCCGACCTCGTCGTAGTTCGGCTTTTGTGAATCGTAGAAGCCGTCATCGTCGGCATGCCAGACGTCGACGGGGACACCGGCGAGCGGCTTACCCTTGAGGTCGGTGACGCGGCTCTGCACGAACATCCGATCGCCGGTCTGGTTGTTCGGCGAGATATCGGTGCCGTGATCCGTGACCTTGTGCTCGCCGACATAGAACGGGCCGAGCACCGTGGTCTGGGTGGCGCCCTCGCGGTCGCGGTGGTTGACCGCGTCGACCAGCATGGAGACACCGAGCACATCCGACAGCAGGATGAATTCCTGGCGGGTATCGGTGCATTTGTGGCCGGTGCGGGTCAGGAAATCGATGGCGTATTCCCATTCCTCGAAGGTGAGACCGGTCTTGCTCACGTAATCGTGCAGCGACTTCACCAATTCCTGGAGCAGGAATTTGGCCCGCGGGTCCGGGGTGTTGTCGAAGCTCTGGACGACGGCTTCGGTGAGTTCGGTCTCGTTGAACTGGGTCATATGCGTTTGCCCTCGCGTTTTTCTCGTTGGCCCGGATGGGCTCCCTAAGGCGTTCCGGGCTGGAGCCTACACCAGTCGGTGGGGCTGCGTTAAGCGCAACCGGCTTGGAATGCGGCCGCCATTTCGGTATCAACTTTCCGGCAAAACGCCCCGGAGGAAACTGATGCTCGCCCCTACCCCCGCCTCGCCCGAATCCGTGGGCATGTCCAAGGCCGCGCTCGAGCGCGTCGATGCGCATCTGAAGAACCGGTACATCGATGCCGGCCGTTTTCCGGGCACGCATCTGCTGGTCTATCGCCGCGGCAAGATCGCCCACAGCTCGGTGCAGGGCTTTGCGGACATCGAGCGCAAGGCGCCGGTCAAGGACGACACCATCTACCGCATCTATTCCATGACCAAGCCGCTCACCAGCGTCGCCTTCATGATGCTGGTCGAGCAAGGCCTCGTCGCGATCGACGAGCCGGTCGCCAAATACATTCCGGAATGGAAGGATCTCGGCGTGTTCGTCGCCGGCACGGCGCCGGCCTTCCTGACCCGGCCGCCGACCCGGCCGATGCTGATCGTCGATCTGCTCCGCCACACCTCCGGGCTGACTTACGGCTTCCAGCAGCGCTCCAACGTCGATGCGGCCTATCGCGCCGAGAAGATCGGCGAGGTCGAGAAGTCCGGCACGCTCCAGACCATGATCGAGAGCCTTGCGAAAATCCCGCTGGAGTTCTCGCCGGGCGAAGCCTGGAACTACTCGGTCTCGACCGACGTGCTCGGCTACCTCGTCGGCAAGATTTCGGGCATGCCGTTCGAACAGTTTCTCAAGGCACGAATTCTCGATCCGCTCGGCATGACCGATACCGATTTCCACGTGCCGGCCTCCAAGGCGCACCGTCTCGCGGCCTGCTATTCCGCCGATCCGAGTGGCGGCATGACCTTCCACGCAGGCCAGCGCCGCGAGGGTCTGACGCTGCAGGACGACCCGACCAAGAGCACGTTCCTCATCCCGCCCTCGCTCATCTCCGGAGGTGGCGGGCTGTGCTCGACCATGGCCGACTATCTCACCTTCTGCCGTGCATTGCTCAATGGCGGCGAGCTCGGCGGCGTCAGGTTGCTCGGCCCGAAGACGCTGGCGTTGATGACCAGCAACCACATTCCGGGCGGGCGTTCGCTGCCGGAAGTCTCGCGCTCGATGTTCGCCGAGGCCGCCTATAACGGCATCGGCTTCGGTCTCGGCTTCGCCGTGACCATGCGCCCGGCGGAGACGCTGGTCGCCGGCAGCCCCGGCGAATACAATTGGGGCGGCGCGGCCACGACCTCGTTCTGGATCGATCCAGCCGAGGAACTCGTCACCATCTTCATGACGCAGGTGCTGCCGTCGAGCGCCTATCCGATCCGGCGCGAGCTGCGCAGCATGGTCTACGCCGCCATCACCGAGAGCAATCTGTAGGAACGCTCGTGTCACGGGGCCCCGCGAAGGATCGCGGGGCCCCGTTGTTTTCTGCTCAGTGAAGATGGCCAATCAGATAGACGCCACCGCCGATCACGAGCACGGCTGGCACCGCCCACAAAATCAAAATTGGCATTTGTCGTCCTCCTCAGTTTGACGTGCAGACTTTGACGGTCTTCATGCCGCTCTCGGCCTCGGTACGCGACTTGTAGACCGTGCCCGACGGGCTCACGACGGTCATGGTCGTCTCCGTCGGCTTCTTATCGACGATTGTGCATTTCTTCGTCTTGACGTCCTGGACGACGTAGAACTCGTCGGCTGCGAACGCGGGAAGGGAAAATGCGGCAAGCATCAGCGCGGCAGTCGCAATCTTCATCTTCATTTCTCTCTCCTCCAATTGCCAGGCGTTCCTGCCTGGTCGATTCACAAACAGGAAAAAGTGGCAATTTGTTCCTGAGCTGAGGGAACGCCGTTTGCGGTGGGCGGTTGACGCCGCACTTATTCCAATGAGGAGACCAAGATGAAGAAGCTGTTTCTGCTTTCCGCCGCGGCGGTGATGATCTCGACTGGCGCGGTCGCCCAGTCCACTGTGGTGACCACCACCGGAACCGGTCACGCGGCCGTCGTTCAGATCGAGCCGGAATACCGGACCAGGATCAAATCCTACGTCACCGAGCACCGCGTACGTCCCATCGTGAAGAACGAGAAGATCATCGTCGGCGCGACGGTTCCAGGCGATGTCGAGCTCGAAGCCGTTCCGTCGGACTGGGGTCCGTCCCTGACGAAATATCGCTACGTCTATGCCGGCGAGCGCGTGATGCTGGTGGATCCCGCCACGCGGACGGTCGTTCAGGAAATCGATTGATCAAGATGTATGGACGGCGGTCGCCTTAAGGCGGCCGCCACCCGGGAGGCGACCATGACATCGCATCGAGAGGCCCGGATCGCCGGTCTCAGCTTGGCGGCCGTTTACGCCGTGTGCCTGTTGCTGACCGCGATCGGCATGAGCTGAAGCGCGGACGCCGGCGACCGCGCTGCAAAATCCTTTTCTGAACTGCTCTCCAAAATGCGAAAATTATAGCGCCGCGCAAATCATGCCCGTATGGTCGGGCAAAATCATAATCCAGCGCGGATGCGCTGGAACCGGGACGTTCACGTTTGCCGAAATTCACCCTGCCGGTCCGACTCGCTCTTCTGGTCGCGGGAACGACGCTGCCGCTGATCGTGTTCGCGGTCGGCCTCGCCTACGCCAACTACCGCCAGGACCGCACCGACGCCACGCGCCGGGTGCTGGAGACTGTCCGCAGCATGCGCCTCGTGCTCGACGCCGAAGTGCAGCGGATGACGGGCGGGTTGCAGGTGCTCGCGCTCAGCGAATCCTTGCGCAGCGGCGACTTCGACCGCTTCCGGCACCTCGCCGCTGGTTTCATCAACCAATATGGCGAAGACAGCATTCTTCTTCTGGCCGACCGATCGGGGCATCAGCTCTTCTCGACCGTGACACCCGACACGGCGAGCCTGCCGCCACGCAATAATCGCGAGATCGTCGAGCGAGTCTTTGCAAGCAAGGCGCCGCAATATTCCGATCTGTTCATCGGCTCGACCAAGAAGCGTCCGATCGTGACGGTCGAAGTTCCGGTGCTGCGCGACGGCGAGGTCGCCTACACGCTCTCATTTAGCCCGCCGCTCGACATCTTCCAGCAACTGGTCGACCGGCAACGTCCCGACGAGCAGTGGACGGTGTCGCTGCTGGACAGCAAGGGCTTCGTGTTCGCACGCGCGCCCAATCCGAGCGAGACGTTCGGCAAGCAGGCGTCTCCCTCGCTGTACAACGCGATGTTTCGCGCGCCCGAGGCCGCATTGTCGACCGTCTCGCTCGAAGGCGTCGCGCTGGCCTCGGCCTACACGCGCTCGCGACTGACCGGCTGGACCGTCGCAGCCGGTGTTGCCGAGAGCTCGCTGATCGCGCCGCTCTGGCGCAACATCGCGATCACCAGCCTGATCGGCGGCGTGCTGCTGCTGATCGGCCTCACCTTCGCGGTCAGGATGGCGACCACGATCGCGCGCGGTGACATGCTGCACAATCTGCTGATCGAGGAGCTCAACCATCGCGTCAAGAACACCCTGGCGCTGATGCAGGCGATCGCGGTGCAGACCTTCCGCAGCGCCAGCCGCGACGAGCGGATCAAGTTCGAGGGCCGCCTCGGCGCACTCGCCGAGGCGCACAATCTCCTCAGCCAGGAGAAATGGCAGGGCTCCGATCTGAAGGACGTGATCGCGCGGGTGCTCCATCCGTTCCTGCTCTCCGGCCCCGAACGCATCCGCATGACCGGCCCCACGGTGCCGCTGTCACCGAGGCTCGCTGTCGTGCTGTCGATGATCGTGCACGAGATCGCCACCAACGCCGCGAAATATGGCGCGCTCTCCAACGAGGCCGGCCGGGTCACGCTGGAATGGGAGGTCATCGGGGACACGCCAGAACCGCGGCTGCGGCTGATCTGGACCGAGACCGGCGGCCCGCCGGTGACGGCTCCGGTACAACGCGGCTTCGGCTCGCGCCTGATCGAGCGCAGCGCGCGCGACCAGCTCGGCGGCGAGGCGACCGTGGATTTTCTGCCGCGCGGCGTGGTCTGCACGGTCATCTGCGCGCTCGACGAGGCGCGGTGAACGGGGGACATCGGCGAGGAATTCGTGGCGTCGGCGAGCGCGCGCCGGTGCAATATTTCGCGATCACCGGGACGCTGCAGCCAAACACGGGCTGGGCCACTTCGCGGCCCAGCCTCATTTGTGCAGCCGGCAGATCGTCAAGCAACTAGACGGTCGAGATGCCATCGATCGGGCTGATGTCTCCGACAAAGCGCAGCAGGTCGGCCATGGTGAACTCACCTGGCACTTGCGAAGGCAGCGTTGGCTTCCAGCTCTTGCCCTTGAGCCAGAGGTACGACTGGTGATCGCCGTGGACGAGACCGACGAAGACCTCGGCAAGAAGCGTCGCCCCTACCGGTCCGAGCTTTTCGCCGCCGCCCCGCTGCTCCGCCTCCTTGAGGATGTAGTACCAGAGCGGGGTGTGCTCGTGCAGACCATGCTTCTTCGCCACCGCTCCGTCGGTCCCCTTCGATATCTCGGCCGGCGTCAGCGGATTCTTGATCTTCATGGCCTTCGCCACGTCCTGCCCGGACGGCAATCCCAATATTACACCGCGCTTGAGATTGCGGAACGGCAGGCTGCTGCCGTCACCAGGCAGAGTGTGGAGCTGCGGCACGACAAACGGGTCGATCTTGCGCGACGGGTTGAACGCGACTCCCGGCGGATTGGACGGCAGGATCTCATGGAAGCGGCGCCAGTCGATGATCCAGTTACTTGAAAGCACTGGAAGCGGGAGCGGCGGCTGGATCGGATTAGGCGCGAGATCTCCGATGATGCCTCCCGAAAGCCCGGTGAACTGGAACAGGAGGTCGAGCGTCCCAGGAACGACGCCGCCCGGCGTGAAGATCCTGTTGTGGCTGTAGACCTCGCGAACCATGCTGTGGCCGAGACGATAGACCGCGGCGGAGAACTCGACCGGCATGTACGGGATCTTCTTGAAGCGGTAGAAGCGCCGTCCCTGTTCGAGGATCTTCGCCACCAGTCCTTTCTCGGTGATCCGCTCCACAAAATCGTGCAGGACCATCCACTGGTAGTGCCAGGTCACGATCCGGCGCGCTTCTTCGAATATCTCGCCGGGCGGCTTGCCCGACGCAGCGAGCTGATCGCAGACCTTGTTGTGAAATTTGAGCATCGCAACGTGAGTTTGCGCGACCAGCAGATTCTCGTCATTGCGGTGATCCCCGATCAAGGCGAACCCCTCGGGACTGCGCGGAAGATCATTGCGGTGATCTCCCGTGACGTTGCCGAGCGGAACGTTGACCGTCTTGCCGATCAGCAGTTTGGGGCCCGGGGTCTTGCCGTTGTCGCCCGCGGAATTGCGCGCGTACAAGTGGCGGCTTCCGTCTGGACCCAGACCATAGATGCTGTCGAGATCGAGCGCCGGCGTGCGAAAGTTCTGCACGGCCATCGGATCGGCTTCCTTGTCGCCAAAGGAAGTCAGATCCAGAGTGATGTCATGATCGACGAACTGCCCGAGATAAGTGAACCCGGCGGGCACTTTGGTATTGTTTCCAGCCGCGTCGCCCGGAGCGGGGTCCTTCATCGCGTTGGCGAGATCATGAAGCGGACCGTCGTCGACGGCCAGCGGTTCGAGTGTCGGAAACATCCGACCGAACATGCCGGGATCGTCGTGTCCTGAAAGCGTATCGAGAAATTGTCGCGTCGGCTGACGTCCGGCTTTGCCATGACCGGGCTGAACGTTTACGTCGGTTCCCATCGCTTGCTCCTGCGCAAAATGCTGTAAGGGAGAGGGGCGCCGGGTTTGTCGATCGGTGTAAAATTCTCGCTTCAGTATACGTTTTTGAAAATTGCCCCTCTGGGTGCAGTCGGACGAAATATTACCTCAGATTGCATCTGAAGTGTGTCCGAAAGGGCGAGGCGTTTTGCCCCACCCGACCTGTGCGATAGATCACTAGCGCTTCGCGGCGAACCGCGCCCAGATCTCGGCGTCCGTGTAGAAGTCGATGCCGCCGTCCAGATCCCTCACGAGCCACTCGCCGAGATAGACAATCTGCGTGCCGCTGCGGCGCTCGTGCCGAAGCTCGAATTTTCCTTCGGCATCCTTCTGAAGCGAGCAGGTTGACTGGACCCAGCTCGGCCACTCCTGCAACGGTTGCCCCACGAATTGCCAGGCAACCAGAGCCGCGTTGTTCGACAAGGGTTCTAGGAACAGTGTCTTTGTCACGAGATCTCCACCACGCGGTTGTGCTGCTGCAACGTCTCGGGATCGGAAAAGTTTGGTATTTTGATTCTGCAGAGGAGCATGACCGGAGATCCTGAACGGTTTCTTTCAGGTTCCATCCGTGAAAACCCGGTTCCCATCGACGGGACCGCTGCGCCCTATCCGATCGTCTGCAGTGCCGGGAACGTCTCCAGCAGCCAGATGCTCACATTCGAGACTGCACCGGTGAGGAAGCCGATGCCGGTGATCACCATCAACACGCCCATGGCGCGCTCGACGTTGACGAGATGGCCTTTCATGCGCGCGAACAGGGTCGAGAATTGCTCGATCATCAGCGCTGCGATCAGGAAGGGAATGCCGAGGCCGGCCGAATAGACCGCGAGCAACCCTGCGCCCTTGGTCACTGTCGCTTCGGCCGCGGCGATCGAAAGGATCGCCGCGAGGATCGGGCCGATGCACGGCGTCCAGCCGAAGGCGAAGGCCAGCCCCATGAGATAGGCGCCCCAGAGGCCGACGGGCTTGGGGATCGGCAGCCGCCCCTCTCGCATCAGCAAGGCGATACGCGTCAATCCGAGGAAATGCAGGCCCATGACCATGATGACGATGCCGGCAAGGATCGACAGCTCGGCCGACCAGGCTCGGATCAATCCGCCGACCAGCGAAGCGCTGGCGCCGAGCGCCACGAACACCGTTGAAAAGCCCAGCACGAACAAGAGCGCCGACATCATGATGGCGCGCTTGGAGGCCGAGGCCGGCTCATCGCTCTCGACATGCTCGATCGTCGCGCCCGTCAGATAGATCAGATAGGGCGGAACGAGAGGCAGGACGCAGGGGGAGAGGAAGCTGACGAGGCCGGCAATCAGCGCCGCCGGGATCGAAACATTTTGCATGATGCAGTCGGAGCCATCTCAGGCCCTCTGGCCGCACACGGGGGAGTGCGCGCACACCGGAGCCGAACCGGCACTGGTGTAGCCGATGCCGGAAAATGCGCAACAGAGGCGCACAAAACCAGGGCTCCTCCCGATGCCATCTGCGATCACAGATACGGCACCGGGACGCGCACAAATCTCGCCAAAAAGCGAGATTCGGCGGCGCGGCTACTTCACCACGCGGAGCAGCGGACGCCGGGGCTGGTCCTGCGTCTGCTTGGAGGGGGACTGCGGATCGCTGGCAGCGCTCCGCAGCATTTCGTCGCACAGCGCCTTGAGATCGGCACCGTCAATTCCCTTGAGTTTCATCCGCACGTCGAGAATGACGACGGACAGCAATTCGGCCGACTCACGGCTGTTGATCTCGTTGAGGACCTTGCGGCACCCCTCAAGCGTTTCCAGCACCGACTGCAACTGTTCGTCTGAATGCGACACCGGCGTTCTTTCCGTTAGTTCGGCCTGCGAGATATAGTCGTGGCGATCCCCTCGGCCCCCGTGGAGCAGTAAGGATAGCATGAGGCGTCTGCGCCTCCGAACATGATTTCGAAGTGTTTCTGCGCACTTCCAGCTGACATTCCCGCGCTGCGCGGTTTGCCATCGTCGTGAGTGTCAGCGGAAGAACGCCCGGAGATATGCGATTGATCCATCGCGCAATTCCGAAGCACTCGGGCGAGGACGCCCGTCATAGACGACGCCGACAATCCCGTAGCCATTTCAAGGCTCGCAACGGAACTCACGCGACACCCCTTACCCGGACGATAGCTTGCCCGATTCCCAGCCGCTGGTAGCACCCAGATACCGCCAACGAGGTAGTAAAGATGGCGTTCAAAACTCGCCGGCCCCCAACCCGTCGTGGTTGTGGTTTGCCCCAGATTCTGCCAGTTTAGCGACCCAAAGGGACTTGTATGCACTCCTTGGCGGAAAGGGGCGTTCCACTGGAGGAACGCCCAAAGATCAATATCAGCGGCCTCTCTGATTGGGATGCGGCTCGCATTTTCTTGGAAGTCGTTCGATGCGGCAGTTTCCGCTCGGCGGCCGAGCGCCTGTCTCTATCGATCAACGCCGTCCGCCGCCGGATCGACGATTTCGAGCGCCAGACCGGTACCACCCTGTTCACCCGCGACGTCCATGGCACCCATCTGACCGATGAGGGCGCGCTGGTTGTGTCAGCCGTGGAACGCATGGAGGCCGCGGCCTTCGACGTCCTGCGCGCCAGCGATTCGACGGCCAATGCCCTGTCCGGCGAGGTCCGCGTCGCCGTGACCGAGGGACTGGGTACGTTCTGGCTCGCTCCGCGGCTGGTCGAATTCCAGCAGGCCTATCCGAAAATCCTGGTCGACCTACATTGCGCGATGCGCTCGGCCGACGTCTCGCGCCACGAGGCCGACGTCGCCATCCATCTGTCGCGGCCTTCGGCGCTCGACGTCAAGCTGGTGCGGCTCGGCCGCATGCATCTGATGTTCTGGGCCTCCAGGAGTTACGTCGAGAAATATGGTGCGCCGCGCTCCGCGGCGGAGTTGATCAAGCACCGCCTGGTGCTGCAATTCGCCGACCAGATCGCCGCCAAGGAAACCTTCGAGAGCTTCTTCCCGGGCGTACCGGAACGTGACCTTCTGGTCATGAAGACCAACGTCTCAAGCGCCAACTACTGGGCTGTCGCGAATGGAGCCGGCATCGGCGTATTCCCGAGCTATGCCATTGCGCTTGGCGGGAAGTTGATTCCACTGGAGGTCGAGCTGAACCGACCGCTGGATATCTGGTTGTCCTACCATCCTGGTAGCGGCCGGATTCCGCGCGTGCGGCACATGATTGACTGGCTGATCGATGCTTTCAATCCGGCGCGCTTCCCGTGGTTTAAGGAAGAATTCGTGCACCCGCACGAATTCAAGGACTCCTATATGGGCGAACCCCTGACCCAGCTCTTCGGGGGGTTTTCAACCGAAGAACGATGAGAAAAAGTATGAAGACAGCGGCGAAAAGAATGAAGCAGCGCAGTGCCGGCAAGCCGGACATTGAGCTTGGCAAGCGGATCCGTCTGCGGCGCGTCGAGATGAAGATCTCGCAGGCTGAGCTCGGCGAAAAGCTCGGCGTCAGTTTCCAGCAGGTCCAGAAATACGAGAAGGGCGTCAATCGCGTCGGCGCGGCTCGGCTTCAGCAGATCGCCACCGCCCTCGATGTGCCCGTGACCTTCTTCTATGACGGCGACAACAAGGCGCGCGAAGTCGAGAGCCTGCTGTTCCTCGACTCTGCGTTCAGCCTCCGCCTGCTGCGCGCCTACAGCAAGATCAAGGATCAGACGGTGCAGCGTCAGCTCGTCTCGCTGATGGAATCGATCGCGGCGAACGAAGCCTGATCGATCGACGGCCTGGCCTCCAAGACCTATGTTGAAGGCTGACGTCAAAGGCCGATGTTCAATCCACCGCGTCACGGGGACGCGGCCGGATTGAACGAGGCTGCCGGATCAGATTTGAGCCTGCGCGCCATCGGCGCGCGGCATCGGCTTTTCAGGGCGGCTTGGCCGCCCTTTTTCTTGGCCGCCTGCCAGCCATTCGACGCGGAGGTAACCGCGGCATGCAATCGCGGCACAAGCTGATGCCAAGCCCCTCGCCTTGCCACGGTTGACCCCGCGCGCGACCTGACAGCACATTGCGCCCGACCTTTGACCAGCGAGCGCGCGATGTCCGACATTTTCAGCACGACCGAAACACAATACGCCGACGGCAAGATCATCAAACATGCGGCCAGCGGCGTCGGTGTGATCACCTTCAACAATCCCGACAAGCGCAATGCGATGTCGCTGGAAATGTGGGAGGGATTTGGCGAGGCGCTGACGGCCTTACGCGATGACGATTCAGTGCGCGTCGTGATCCTGCGCGGCGCCGGCGGCAAGGCGTTCGTCTCGGGCGCCGACATCAGCCAGTTCGAGAAGACCCGCCACAACGCGGCGGCCTCCGAAGAATATGCCAAGCGCAGCGCCGCCCAGCGCGCGCTGCTCGCCGACTACCCGAAGCCGACGATTGCCTGCATCCAGGGCTTCTGTCTCGGCGGCGGCATGCAGGTCGCGATGCTCACCGACATCCGCATCGCTTCACACGACAGCCAGTTCGGCATTCCCGCGGCTAGGCTCGGCATTGCTTACGGCTATGACGGCCTGAAGCATCTGGTGTCGCTGGTCGGCCCATCCTGGGCGCGGCTCCTGATGTACACGGGCATGCGCATCGACGCGACGGAAGCGCTGCGCATTGGTTTGGTCGAACGCCTGATCCCGGACGATCAGCTCTGGGGCGAGACCATGGCGATCGCAGAGACGATCTCGCAAAACGCCCCGCTCGCGATCAAAGCCGCCAAGATCACCATCGCGCAGGTGCTGAAGGACGAAAGCGGGCGCGACATGGAGACGATCAAGGCGATCGGCAATGCCTGCATGGACAGCGCGGATTTCCGCGAGGGCCGCCAGGCCTTCATGGAGAAGCGCAAGCCGCAGTTTACGGGGAAATAGCTTCCAGGCTGCGCCTAGGCAGCAACCCCGCCAGCGGACGTCTTGTCGACGTGAACCTTGGTTTTTGCGTCATAGGCATCTTGCTCCGCCGCTGAAACCTTGCCGTCCTCGTTGGTATCGGCGCTGTCATAGGTCTTACTGCCGCTGCTGGAGCCGCTGCTCGCCCCCGAACTCCCGCTGCTCGACGACGAAGACCCGCTGGATGCTGCACCGCTGTCCGTAGCTGATGCAGTCGAGTTATCCGAGGACGCGCCGCCTCCCGTGCTGGACGCCTGCGCGTCGATCAACACACCCAACACATCGCTGCTGACTTGCACGGACGAACTGGCGCCGGATGAGATCGCGCCGGCTTCCGGTTTCGCACTGGCTGCCGTTCCCGACGATGCATTGCTCGCGCTTTGCGTGGCCGATGTGTCGCTTGCCGTCGCGTTTGTTTTGAGCAGCGAGAGCAGCGCGCTCGCTGTGGTCGAAGAACTCGCTCCAGAGACCGACATTTGTTTCTCCCAGAAACAATCTACACAAATAGAAACAGCCTCTGCCGGCTGCCTCGACCATATAGCGTTCGGAACTTAAATATCAGTGTCGCGCAGCTCTCTGATGCTGATAACCGCGCATGGCCAAGCTCCGGCTGGATCGGCGCTCCCTCGCCCCGTCCTGACGGGGCGAGGTGAAGCAACCGCTGCCGTGCGATTGCTCTCAGAGCGCCCCGAGCACCGCCTTCGTGATATCCGCCGTACCGTTGCTGCCACCGAACTCCATCGGCTTGATCCCGTCGGCGTAGATCTGATCCACCGCACGCTCGATCTCTTCACCGGCCTCGGCCGCACTCTCGACGCCATGTTTGTCGGCGAGCCAGTCCAGCATCATCGCAGCCGACAGGATCATGCCGGTCGGATTGGCCTTGCCCTGCCCCATGATATCGGGGGCGGTGCCGTGGCAAGGCTGGAACACGGCGTATCTGTCGCCGATGTCGGCCGACGGCGCCATGCCGAGACCGCCGATCAGGCTCGCGGTGATGTCGGAGACGATGTCGCCGAACATGTTCTCCATCACCATCACGTCGAAATCCCAGGGACGCTTCACCAGCATCGCCGAGCAGGCATCGACATAGAGCCGGTCGGTCTTCACGTCGGGGTGCTTCTTCTCGATCTCGTCGAAGATGCCGCGGAAGAACGCAAAGGCCTTGAACACGTTCGCCTTGTCGACGCAGGTCAGCATCCCCGGCTTGCCGCGCGCCTTGCGCCGCTCGGCGAGGCGAAACGAGAACTCGAACAGGCGCTCGGAGGTCTTGCGCGTGATCACGAGCGTCTCGCGTGCGTCCTCGTGAGTGACGACACCCTTGCCCATCGAGGCGAACAGGCCTTCGGTGGATTCGCGGATGACGACGAGATCGATGCCGCGACGGTCGGCGCCGACGATCGGGCTCGGCACACCTGGAATCAGCCGCGCCGGCCGCACGCCGGCGTAGAGATCGAAGATGAAGCGCAGCTCGATCTGCGGCGCGATCTCGGTGTTGTCGGGGTAGCGCACCGACGGCAGGCCGCAGGCCCCGAGCAGGATCGCATCCGCCTCCTCGCACAGCTTGATGGTGCTGTCGGGCATCGACTTGCCGGTCGCGAGGTAATTGTTGGCGCCGGCCGGCGCCTCGGTGAAGCGGAAGCGCAAGTCCGACTTCGCCTCGATCTTGCGCAGCACTTCGATCGCCGGCGCCATGACCTCGGGGCCGATGCCGTCGCCACCGAGCACGGCAATGTGGAAGGCGTTGTTTGCGGACATTGAAGTTTCCTGCGCGTAAGAAGAAGAAGAGGCCGTCATCGCGAGGACCGAAGCGACGAAGCAATCCAGACCGTTTCCGCAGGGGACTTCTGGATTGCTTCGCTTCGCTCGCAATGACGGAGGAGAGAGAGAGTAACTACGGCGTCAGCACCGTGCGCCCAACCACCGCGCCCTGCTGCAACTGCACCAGCGCGTCGTTGGCCCTGGCGAGCGGTGCCGTCGTCACCGGGATCGGCGGCACCTTCTTGGTGCGGACGAGATCGAGCAGCTCCTGCGTCTCGCGCAGATTGCCGACATAGCTGCCCTGGATCGTCACCGCCTTGATCGGAATCAGCGGCAGCGCCCAGGTCGCGCCACCACCGAACAGGCCGACGATGACGAGCTTGCCGCCCTTGGCCAGACAGTCGAAGCCGAGCTGCGTCGTGGCGGCGTTGCCGACGAGGTCGATCACGGCGCGGATCGGCCCGCCCGCTTTCCTGGCGAGCTGCTCCAGCGCATCCGGCGCCTTGGGATCGACGGTGGCGAGCGCGCCGGCCTTCTCCGCCGCTTCGCGCTTCCTGGCATCAATATCGAGCATGATCGCACCCTTGCCGCCCATGGCTTTCAGCAGCGACAGCGCCATCAGGCCGAGGCCGCCCGCGCCGAACATCACGATCGGCGTGTCGAAATGCTGCTCGACCTTCTTCAGCGCGCTGTAAGTGGTGACGCCCGAGCAGGCGTAGGGCGCGGTCGTGGCAGGATCGAGGCCTTTGAGGTTGAGCAGATAGCGGGGATGCGGCACCAGCATGTGATCGGAATAGCCGCCGTCGCAATAGACGCCGAGCGAGCGCGGCGTCGCGCACATGTTCTCGTCACCGGCCAGACAAACGGCGCACTTGCCGCAGCCGATCCAGGGATAGACGAGGCCGATGTCGCCAAGCTTCAGATCGCCCTGGTCAACCGGCTTCACGTCGGGGCCGAAGGCCAGGACTTCGCCCACGGTCTCATGGCCCATCGTCAGCGGCAGGTTGATGCCGCGGTCCTTCAGCGACAGCGGCTTGCGGCCATGGCCGAGATCATAGCCGCCTTCCCAGATGTGAAGGTCGCTATGGCAGACGCCGGCGGCCTTGACCTTGATCAGCACCTGCGTGCCCGACGGCTGCGGCGTCGCCTCGTCAAACTCCTGCAGCGGCGCCTTGAAATCGGCGACCTTGAAACTCTTCATCGGCGTCCTCCCGGCATGTTTGTCGTTCTCGCCGCCACCATGCCATGACCGGCGGGGCGAGACAAACCCGGCAGCCGTCTTAGTTCAGGCCAGCGGATGGTGGCAAGCGGCGAACTGGCCGGGCGCGACCTCGCGCAACTCCGGTATCTCCGCGCTGCATCGCTGATCCGCCCGTGGACAGCGGGTGCGGAAACGGCAGCCGGACGGCGGCGCAATCGGCGATGGCGGCTCGCCAATCGCCACACTCTCGGCGGGACGGACATCCGGATCCGGCACCGGGATCGCCTTCAGCAACAGGTCCGTATAGGGATGCGCGGGCCTCGCGAACAATTGCTCAGATGGCCCGACCTCGCAGAGCCGGCCGAGATACATCACCGCGACGCGGTCGCTGACCGCTTTGACCACCGCAAGATCATGCGCAATGAACAGCAGCGTCAGACCGAAACGCGCCTTCATCTCCTCCAGCAGGTTGAGGATCTGTGCGCGGATGGAGACGTCGAGCGCCGAGACCGGCTCGTCGCAGACGATGAACTCAGGGTTGAGCACCAGCGACCGCGCGATGCAGATGCGCTGGCACTGGCCGCCGGAGAATTCGTGCGGCAGGCGGCCCGCCACGAGATCGGGGTCGAGCCCTACCGCAGAGAGCACATCGTGAACGCGCCGCTTGCGCTCGGCGGCGTTCTTGATACCGGCGATGATCAGCGGCTCGGCAACGATGTCGCCAATGCGCCGGCGCGGATTGAGCGAGGCGATCGGATCCTGAAAGATCAGCTGCACGCGGCGGCGCATCTTGCGCAGCGCCTCGCCTTGCATCGCCGTGAGATCCTCTCCGTCGAACTGCACCAGCCCCGATTTGGCACGGCGCAGTTGCAGCACTGCGCGTCCCAGGGTCGACTTGCCGCAGCCGGACTCACCAACCAGCCCCAGCGTCTCGCCGCGCGCGACCTGGAGGCTGACACCGGAAACCGCATGCACCGTCTTGTTGCCGAGACCGTATTCCACGACGAGATTGTCGACCTTCAGAAGCGGCTCATCGCGCAGGGCCAGCTGCATCATGTGCCGATCTCCTCCACCATCTGGATCGGATGGAAGCAGGCATAGAGATGCCCCGGCATCTCGGCGCTCTTCAACTCCGGCTTCGCCTCACGGCAATGCTCGACGGCATAGCGGCACCGCGGCGCGAAGGAGCAGCCACGAAGCGGCCGCGTCGGATCGGGCGGGCGGCCGGAGATGGCGGGCAGCGGCGTATGCGGCGCGGTGTCCAGCTTCGGGATCGCCGCCAGCAAGGCCTCCGTGTAGGGCATGTGCATCCGCTTGAACAACGCCTGCGTCGGCGCACGCTCCACCACCCGGCCCGCGTACATCACCGCGACCTCGTCGGCGCGTCCGGCAACGACACCGAGATCGTGGGTGATGATGATCATCGCCATGTGGCGGCGGCGCTGCTCGCGCGCGAGCAGATCGAGGATCTGCGCCTGGATGGTCACATCGAGCGCGGTGGTCGGCTCGTCCGCGATCAGCAGCTTCGGCTCGCAGGACAGCGCGATCGCGATCGCGATGCGCTGGCGCATGCCGCCGGAACACTGATGCGGATATTGCGCCAGCCGCTGCTCCGGTGCCGGGATGCCGACGGCGGCGAGCAACTCGATGCTGCGCTTGCGCGCCGCAGGCGCATCGAGCTCGAGGTGCTCCTGGATCGTCTCCATCAACTGGGTGCCGATGGTGAGCACCGGATTGAGCGAGGTCATGGGGTCCTGGAACACGACCGCAAGGTCACGTCCGCGCAGGCGGCGCAACCGCTCCGCATCGAGCCGCACCAGATCCTGGCCGTCGAACATCACGCGTCCGGTGAGCTTCGCCTTCTTCGGCAGCAGCTGCAGCACCGCGCGCGACAGCATGGTCTTGCCGCAGCCGGACTCCCCGACGATGCCGAGCGTGCGGCCGGCCTCCAGCGACAGATCGACATGATCCACGGCGCGCAAATTGCCGCGCGGCGTCGGCAGTTCGACCGCGACATTATCGATGGTCAGCAGCGGCGCGCTCACAGCGCCCCCTGACGCGGGTCGGTCAGCGCCCGCATGGTGTCGCCGACCAGGTTGAACGCCAGCACAGTCAGGAACAGCCCCACGGCCGGCAGGAAGGCCAGCCGCGGCGCGACGTCGAGGCTGTCGCGGCCCTCGCCGATCATGCTGCCCCAGCTCGCCATCGGCGGCGGCACCCCGAGACCGAGGAAGGACAGCGCGCCCTCGACCACGATGGTGACGGCGACGCCGAGCAGGAAGAACGCCAGCAGCGGCAGGATCACGTTCGGCAGCAGCTCGCGCAGCAGGATGCGCGCGTGGCTGGCGCCGAGCGCTTCGGCCGCGATCACGAATTCGCGCCGCGCCAGGGTGAGCGTCGCCGCCCGCGCCACGCGCATGAAGGCGGGAATTCCGAGCACGCCGAGGATCATTGTGAGATTGGGGATGGACTGGCCGAGATAGGCGGTGACGGCGAGCGCGAAGATCAGCGGCGGAAAGGCGAGCAGCACGTCCATGCTGCCGACGACCAACGTCTCGAACCGGCCACGGAAATAGCCGGCAAGCAACCCCAGCGCACCGCCGAGCGCCAGACCGATCATCGGCGCGATCAGCCCCACCGTCAGCGAGACGCGCGCACCAAAGATCAGGCGGGCAAGCTCGTCGCGGCCGAGGCTGTCGGTGCCGAGCCAGTGCTCCCCGGAGAATGCGGCGCGGCGCTCCAGCATGTCCATGTCGAGGGGGTTCTGCAGCGGCAGCACCGGCGCCAGGATCGCGAGTGTCAGGATCACAATGAGCCAGATGCTCGCGAGCCAGAACAGCAGGCCGAGCTTGCGCCGGCGACGGATCGGCGCGGACACCTCGTCCTGCATCGAGAGCTCAAGCGTGGCCATGGCGGATCCTCGGATCGAGCACGGCGTAGAGCATGTCGACGATGAAATTCACGATGACGAAGCCGCAGGCCACCAGCAGCACCACCCCCTGCAGGATGACGAGATCCCGGGTGTAGATCGCGCCGACCAGCAGCCGGCCGATGCCGGGAAGCGCGAAGATCGTTTCCACGATCAGCGTGCCGCCGAGCAGGCGGCCGATATTGATGCCTGTCACGGTCACCAGCGTCAGCGACGAGGGCTTCAGCGCATGCACGAACAGGATGCGCGATGGCTTGAGGCCTTTTGCCTTCGCCAGCGCGATATAGTCCTCCTGCAGGGTCGCGATCATGTCGGAGCGCAGCACCCGCATGATGCCAGGCCATTCGGCGAGGGCCAGCGTCAGCGCCGGCAGCACGAAGAAGCGCAGATTGTTGAGCGGCTCCTCGCTGAACGGCACATAGCCGGTCGCCGGCAGCCAGCGCAGCTCGACCGCGAACAGATAGATCAGCAGGATCGCCATCAGGAACGACGGCATCGACAGCATGGCGAAGGCGCTGCCGGTCATGAAGCGGTCGAAGGCGCCGCCGGCGCGCGCGGCGCAGGCGATCGCGACGGGAACGCCGATCAGGAGCCCGATGAACTCCGCCATCAGCATCAGCTGGAGCGAGACCGGAATGCGCTCGGCAACCGCCTGCAGCACGGTCTGCCCGGTGCGGAAGGAGCGGCCGAGATCGCCCTGCAGGACATGGCCGAGCCAGCTCAGGTAACGCCACCACAGCGGCTGGTCGAGCCCCATGTCACGGCGCAGTGCCGCGACATTCTCCGGCGTCGCCTGATCGCCGAGAATGACATAGGCAAGATCGCCCGGGAGTAGCGAGGCGATCAGGAAGGTGAGCAGCGAAACGGCGAGCAGAACCGGCAGGATGGCCAACAGCCGCCGCACGATGAAGTTCAGCATCGCCCGGTCATTCCAGCCAGGTGGAGGAGACGTCGATCACGCCGTTGTAGATCTTCGGGAAGCCCTTCAGCCTGGCGCTCGACAGCGCATAATAGGTGTTCTGGAAAGTCCAGAACCAGATCGCCTCCTTGTTGATCAGCCGGCTGATCGCGCAATAATCCTCGATCCGCGCTGCGGGATCGGCGGTGACGCGGGAATGGTCGAGCAGCCGGTCGAGCTCCGGATCAACGAAGTTGGCAAGCGCCAGCGGGCTGCCGCTGCGGAAGTTCGCATACATCTGCGGATCGGGATCGGCGAGATCGACGATGCGCCATGGCACGAGCTGGAACTGACGCGTGAAGGCGCGCGGCGGAATGGTGGCCTGATCGACCTGCTCGATCTCCATATTGGCGCCGGCGCGCTTCCAGAATTGTTGCAGCACCTGACCGATCATGCGGCCACGCGGGGTCGCGGTCACCAGCATCTTGAACTCGACCGGCTTGCCGTAATCCTTGATCAGTGCCTTGGCCTTCTCGAGGTCGAACGGGAGCGCGCCATCGTCCTTGCATTTGACCCAGGAGCCGTCGCCATACGGATTGGACGCCGGCCGGCTCAGGCCGTTGCTGATCGCCTGCGACATCTTTGGCCGGTCGATCGACATCACCAGCGCCTGACGGACACGGACGTCGTCGAACGGTGCCTGCTTGGTGTTGAAGGCATAGACCTGCGCGCCAGAGCCCTTGTAGGTGTGCACAGTCAGCTTGGAGTCCTTCTGCGCCTTCATGATGTTGTCGGCGTCGTTCTCGTCGTCCCAGATGATGTCGGCCTCGCCCGACTGCAGCGAAGCAAAGCGCGACTGCGCGTCGGGCAGCGGCTTCAGGATGATGCGGTCGAGATAGGGACGGCCCTTGTCCCAATAGTTCGGGTTCTTCTCCAGCACCATGCGGTCGCCGGCGGTCCATGATTTCAGGATGTAGGGGCCGGTGCCGACAGGATTGCGATTGTAGTCGTCGCCCTTGGTCTTCCAGGCCGTCGGCGAATGCACGACGTTGTTCTGGCTCTGGATGGTGATCGTCGCCGGCAGGTTCACGGAGGGATCGGTGAGATTGTAGACGACCGTATATTCGTCGGGCGCCAGCACTTCCTTGACGTTGGTGATGTAGAAGGCGCAGCGGCACTTGTTGGCGGGGTCCTTCTGGCGGTCGAAATTCTCCTTGAAGGCATGCGCGTTGAACGGAGTACCGTCGTGGAATTTCACGCCCTGGCGCAGCTTGAAGGTCCAGCTCTTGTAATCGTCCGAATGGGTCCAGGACTCCGCGAGCTTTGGCGCGGCCTCACCCTTGTCATTGAGCGTGGTGAGCGTGTCGAAGATCGCGGCCGCCGCAGTGAAGGTCGAGGTGTCGTAGACACCGACCTTGAGCGGATCGAAGCCCGTGATGTCCAGCTCCTGACCGACGGTGATGCTGCCGCCCGGCTTCTGCGCCTGGGCCCGCTCGGTCAGCGGGAGAAGAGCAAATGCCGCAACAAGGAAAATCGGCGCGCGCCTGCGTGCCGCAGCAGCGATGTTCGTCATGGTTCCTCCCGGGATCCCTCGTCCGATGTTTCGGATCGTTGAATGACTCGGGAGCGAGATTGGCGACAAATGATCGCCACGGCAAGAGGAACACGCGCAAGATCAAACGCTGTAGTGGTGCTGCAATGCGCTCAGTTTGTCGCAGCCGTCTTGCCTGACGGAATTGGTGCATTGTCGGCGAGACCGATTTCCTCGCGCAATTTGTCGGTGTGCTCGCCGAGCACGGCCATCGTCTTGCCCGGCGCTGTGTCGGCGCCCGACATCCGGAACGGCAGATTGAGCACCTGGAAGGAGCCGCCGCCGTCCTCTACCGACGAGAGCGCCTGCCGGTGCGCGAGTTGCGGATCGGCCAGCGCCTCGGACACGGTGCGATAGGCCGAAGCCGGCACGCCGGCAGCGCCCAATGCGACCAGACAGGCGTCCGTCGGGTGCTGCCTCGACCAGGCTTCGACGCCGTCCATCAACTCGGCCCAGTTGTCGCGGCGTGCGGCATAGGTGGAGAAGCGCGCATCGGAAATCCATTCGGGACGGCCGATCACCCCCATCAATCCCTGAAAGGTCTTCTCGCTGGCGACCGTGATCATGACATAGCCGCTCGCGGTCTCGGTCGGGCCGAACATCGGGCGCGGCGGCGGCTTCACCGCGAATTGCGAGTTCTGCACCTCAAGCACCGTCAGCGTCAGCATCGTCTCCAGCATGGAGACGTCGATGTGCTGGCCCTGCCCGGTCAAGCTGCGCTGATAGAGCGCAGACGCGATTGCGCCGAAGCCGTAAGTGCCGGTGACGACGTCGGCATGATAGATGCCGCAATAGTCCGGCCGATTGCGGCCGGGCTGGTAGGCGAGATGCGCCATGTCATAGCCGGAGGCGGCATGGATCACCGGCGCGTAGGCCGGCAGCTCGGCCGAGGGACCACTCTGGCCATAGCCGGAGATCGAGCAGTAGATCAGCTTCGGGTTGACCGGGCGGAGGCTGTCATAGTCGAGCCGCAGCCGGTGCATCACGCCCGGGCGAAAGTTCTCGACCAGGATATCTGATGTCGCGACCAGCCGCCGCACCGCCTCCTTGCCGTCCTCGGACTTGAGGTCGAGCACCACGCTTTTCTTGCCGACATTGAGCTGGCCGAACACGGTGCTGCAGCCGTTGCGCAGCGGTGGCCGGGTCCGCATCGTCTCGCCGCCGTCGGTCTCGATCTTGATGACCTCGGCGCCCATGTCCGCCAGCATCCGCGCGCAGTGGAGGCCTGCGATGGTGGTCGAAAAATCCAGCACCCTGAGACCGGCGAAAGCCTTTGTCGTCGTCTCTTCGTGCTTATCTGATAGCTGCATCCCCGGCGGTCCCTTAGGAACTATCGATATTGTCTTTCGTTGGTGCGGCGAGCCTAGAGGGCGGCGGCTGAGTAGGAAAGTCTTTACCGAACGGACGCGTCTTGCGGGTGACCTAGGAATTCCAGGGGCAACTGGACCCGTTCTTGCATAGCAGCAGGCGGGATCGGAAGAGGGCAGCAGTTCTTGAGGGTCTTGTTCGTTACAACCGAGATGGACGACTTCGTCCGCGTTGGCGGACTTGCCGCCGTTTCCGCCGCCCTCCCCAGAGCGCTTCGCCCTTTCGCTGATATCCGGATCATGCTCCCCGGCTATCGCGACATCATCGAGCAACTCACGCACATACAGATCGTCGGCCGCTGCCCTGCGTTGGCAGAGATGCCGGCCTGCTCGCTCGGCCGGGCCGCGACCAAGGACGGCCTGCCTGTCTATGTGCTGTTGTGCTCACAACTCTACGACCGGCCCGGCAACCCCTATGGCGACGAGTCCGGGAACGACTGGCCGGATAACGACATTCGCTTCGCGCGCTTCGCCTCGGCAGCCGCTGAGCTTGCCATGGGCAAGCTGGACAAGAATTGGGCAGCGGACCTCGTCCATGCCAACGACTGGCAGGCTTCGCTCGTACCGGCCTACCTTGCCTGGCGCGGCGCCAAGGTCCCGTCGATCCTGACCATCCATAACCTCGCCTATCAGGGCCTCTTCCCGAGGGACTCGCTGCGGCGAATTGGCGTACCCGAGAGCTCCTTCCACATCGACGGCGTCGAATTCTACGATCAGATGTCGTTCCTCAAGGCCGGGCTGGTCTACGCCTCGCATCTCACCACCGTCAGCGGCACCTATGCGCGGGAAATCACCACCACCGAGTTCGGCTGCGGCCTCGAAGGCCTGTTGCAGCTGCGCTCCGACGCGGCCGAGCTGACCGGCATCCTCAACGGCATCGACGAGAGCTGGGACCCGCGCTCCTGCGCCCAGCTCGCCCAGCAGTTCGGCGCCGGCGACTGGGTCGGCAAGAAGGCCAATGCGGATTACGTGCGCAAGCAGTTCGGGCTGGCGGTGTCGCGCGGCCCGATGTTCGGCATCGTCGCGCGCCTTGTGCATCAGAAGGGCATCGACCTCGTGCTGGCGGCCGCCGACGAGATCGTCGATGCCGGCGGGCAGATCGTGGTCACCGGCTCCGGCGAACCTGCGCTCGAGCAGGCGCTGGTCGATGCGCATCGCCGCCGTCCTGATGCGATCGGGGTCACGATCGGCTTCAACGACGCGCAGGCGCGGCGCATCTTCGCCGGCAGTGATTTCACGTTGATGCCGTCGCGCTTCGAGCCCTGCGGGCTGAGCCAGATGTACGCCCAGCGGTTCGGCTCGTTGCCGATCGGCCACCAGACCGGCGGCCTCGCCGAGACCATCACCGACGGCGAGACCGGCTTCCTGTTCTCGAAGCCCTCGCGCGATTCCTTCCTCGGCGGCGTCCGCCGCGCCTTCGAGGCTTTCATGGCGCAAGACCAACTCGACACGATGCGCCGCAGCGCGATGGGACGCTCGTTCTCCTGGAGCATCTCTGCCGGCAGCTACAACGCGCTGTACCGGAAGCTGGCATCGGTGTGAGCCGAGGCGTTTCCTCTTGTGCCCCGGACGCAGCGTAGCGTCCCTTCGACGACGCGCTGTAGAGCCGGGGCCCATGTGTCGACGGAGCTCGTAGCCCCTGGTCCCGGCTCTGCGCCGCAATGCTCGCATTGCAGCTTGTCCGGGACACAAGAATTTTGAACTTCACCCCTTCCCGCTTACATCCATCTGCGGCCGTCCGATCCAGGCCCGGTTGAGGCACCGCGTCATCCAATCCGGCCGCGGCTCACCCCGCAGCCGCGCCTGCGCTTCCTGATAGGGCCCGACATAGCGCAGCCGGTCCGGCAATTTCGGATAGACGCGGCTTATCCACCTCAGCGCATTGTCGGCCGCCCTCTTGTCGCGCTCGTCGAGCTCAAATCCAAAACCGACGCGCAGCCGCTCCGGCAACATCCTGGCCGTGAGCGCGCGATACCAACGCGGTGGCCGCAGCCACGGACGTGCGCCCGCAAAGATCTGCGTGGCGATACCGCGCGCCGCCGGACTGACGGTCAAAATGTCTGACTGCACCATCGCGGCCGTGTAGGCCGCAAAGCCGGCCCAGTCCGCCGGCAGATCGTCCGCCGTCAATCCGAACAACGCGCCGAACGTCCGGCTCTCGGCCCAATAGCGCTCCCGCGCCTCCGCCGGGAGCGGCGGTAGGATCAGATCGTGCGCCATCAGCGCGGTCTCGACCAGCGTCGCGTGGACCCAGCGCAGCGATGGGGTGTCGTTGGCGCAGTAGCGCGAGCCGGCCGCGAACGGACCGACCGTCTCCGGCATCGCTCCGACGATCATGCTGTGGCGCCGGTGCAGCCGCCTTGACGACAACAGCGCCCGGTCGAGCGAGCCGAACACCATGGCGAAGACGATGTCGAAGGTGCGATGAAAACGGCCGATAGGATCAGCAAGGGTCTTGGAGTGCTCAGCGATGGCAGCCGCGACCCAGGGATGCGCCAGTTGCAGCAGCAGCGCGCGGCCGGCGCCGAGAAAGATCACGGCCTCACGGTCAAGTTGCCAGGTCACCGTGTCAGGTCCGAACACGCCGGCATCAGGTCCGGCCGCCTCAGCGCGGACCCGATTGAGGGCAGCTTCCAGATCGCTCGCGGACACCACTTGCAACGCCTTTCGACTGCGGGCAACCACAATCCGCAAAGCCTGTGGCATTTCAATGAAGGAGACGCGTCCCTATTCCGCGGCCATCGGCATCTCGTCCATATGCTCGTGCAACACCACGCCGGCGAGCGGATCGAATTCGCCGATCCACGGCTTGCGCGCGAGCACCGACTTGGTGTGAGCGTAGCCGGCATGCCAGCGCCGCGTGATCCCCGACGGACTGAAGTCGATATCCTTGGTATGGGTCTCGCGGTCGAGCTGCGGCGCCAGCAGCCGCACGACGTGCATGCGGGTCGGACAGCCGTAGCTGATCAGCTCCCTCACCGCGGCATCGCTGCGCTCGTTCTCGGGCAGCCGCGCCGCGAGCTGGTTGATGACATGGCGCAGGCGATGGGCTTGCTGCTGGCGCGTGATCTGGCTCGCGATCCGGCTGGAATACATCACGTCCTTGTGCCGGTTCAGCACCTCCGCCATCGTGGTCGGCTCGGCGCCGACGGGATTCCACAGATGCACGGAGAAGATCAGCGAATCCCTGCGTGGATTGTCGTCGAACACCGCTTCCGTCGGCGTGTTCGAGAGAATGCCGCCGTCCCAATAGAGTTCGCCGTCGATGCGCACCGCCGGAAAGGCCGGCGGCAATGCGCCCGAGGCCATCACATGCTTCACCGTCAGCTCGCCGTCGCGGCTGTCGAAATAGCGCATTTCGCTGGTGCCGACATGAGCCGCACCGACCGTCAGGCGCGGCGCGCAGCGATTGGCCAGGTCGAAATCGACCAGCTCGCTCAGCGTCTTCTCGAGCGGCACGGTCGAATAATAGCCGGCATGATCGGCGCCCAGCGGGTAGGAATCCCCGGCATGCGCGAGCGGATTGGGGCGGAAGAAGCCAGGAATGCCGTGGGTCACGGCCGACCAATAGGCCAGCTTCTCGTTGAAGCCGGGAAACGCGGCACGCCAGTCCCAGGCCGGCTTCTGCTCCATCCGCTTCCAAAACTCCTTCAAGCGCGCGAGGCGGTGCTCTGGGGTGTTCCCCGCGATCAGGCTGGCATTGATCGCGCCGATCGAGGTGCCGATGATCCAGTCGGGCTCGATGCCGGCCTCGTGCAGCGCCTGGTAGACGCCGGCCTGGTACGAGCCGAGCGCGCCGCCGCCCTGAAGCACGAGGACGACCTGACCCGGCAGGTCCATGTTCTGTCGTTGCCCGTTGTGCTGCATGCCGTTCATGTCTCGCTCCTGTCGAGCCTGTGGTTTATCATTCGTCGGGTGTACGGCCATTGTTACATCTTGCCGTTCTCGGCGATTGCCGGGCCTTTTGGAAATGCCGGCTGGCTTCCAAAACCATACGCGGGCGCTATCGCGCCCAGGATATCATTCCCTGCCCCGATCGGTTAGATTTCCCGCCGATCCTGCCGGGAGCCGAGCCATGGAAATGCATCAGGTCCGCTATTTCCTCGCGGTCGCGCAGTTGCTCAATTTCACGCGCGCGGCCGAGGAGTGCAACGTAACACAGCCCTCGCTGACGCGAGCGATCAAGCAGCTCGAAGCCGAGCTCGGTGGCGATCTGTTCCGTCGCGAACGGCCGGCGGCGCAGCTGACCGAACTCGGCCAGCGCATGCATCCGCTGCTGAAGCAGTGCTACGATGCCGCTGCCGGCGCACGCTCTCTTGCGTCCTCATTCAAGAGCGGCGAAATCGGCGCGCTGCGTATCGCGCTGACGCACTCGATCGACCTCGCGCTGCTGATTCCGCATCTCAACGAGATCAGGCGGCAGTTCAACCGGCTCGAGCTGCGCTTTCTGCGCGGCTCCAGCCGCGAGGTCGCCGAATTCCTGAAGAAGGGCGAAGCCGAACTCGGCATCGCCGCCGAGATCGACGAGGCCTGGGACCGGCTCGACGTCTGGCCGCTCTTCACCGAGGGTTTCGAACTCGTCGTCAGCAACGCACATCGGTT
>Ga0102590_1001256_pt1 | contig 39997 bp, 35 predicted proteins | sample AraplaMF_Col_mMF_FD_76859 | JGI IMG/M metagenome (GOLD analysis project Ga0102590, IMG submission 76859) | Arabidopsis root microbial communities from the University of North Carolina, USA - plate scrape MF_Col_mMF | ecosystem: Host-associated > Plants > Roots > Endosphere | place: USA... | reverse complement strand
CGGCGGTGGCGGCGCTGCTCAACGGCGCGCTCGGCCATTCCCTCGACTTCGACGACACCCACGCCGATTCCTCGCTGCATCCGAGCGCGCCGGTGGTTCCGGCCGCGTTCGCCGTCGGCGAGATGGTGGGCGCCTCGGGCCGCGACGTGCTGACCGCGATCGTCGCGGGCTATGAGGTGTGCTGCCGGCTCGGCAATGCGCTCGATCCGACCTCGCATTATGCGCGCGGCTTCCACCCGACCGCGACCGCCGGCACCTATGGCGCGGCGGCGGCCGCCGGCAAGCTGTTCGGCCTGTCCGAGCAGCAGCTGATCGCCGCGTTCGGCGTCTCCGGCAGCCAGGCCGCGGGCTCGCTGCAATTCCTGGTCAACGGCGCCTGGAACAAGCGCTACCAGGTCGGCGCCGCCGCGATGAACGGCGTGATCGCCGCAACGCTGGCGCGCAACGATTTCGTCGGCGCAACCGAATCCGTCGAGGGCAAGCACGGCCTGCTCGCCGGCTACACCGACGACGCGCATCCCGGCAAGGCAACCGCCGGGCTCGGCAACACCTACGAGACCATGAAGATCGGCGTGAAGCCGTATCCGAGCTGCCGTTACACCCATGCCGCGATCGACGCGCTGATCGCGATGCGGCGCGAGCACAATCTGACGCCCGACCAGGTCAAGCGCGTCGAGATCGGCCTGCACCGCAACGGCATCACGCTGACCGGCGACGCCGCGACCAAGCGGCATCCGACGTCGATCGTCGGCGGCCAGTTCTCGATGTTCTTCACCGGCGCGCTCGCGCTCGACCAGGGCTCGTTCGGCTGGGACGACTACAACCGCCTTGGCGATGCCGCCATCGACGCGCTCGCCGACAAGTTCGACGTGGTGCAGGACGACCGTCTCGAGGTCGGCCGCACCCATCCGTTCGGCGCCCGCGTCAGCATCACCACGGATGACGGCATACATGAGCGGCTCTATGCCGATCCCTCCGGTGAGCCGACCTCGTTCCCCGACGCGCAGGCGATGCAGCAGAAGTTCCTGACGCTGGCGCGGCCGGTGCTGAATGCGCGTGCGGAGAAATTCGCCGACGCGATCATGACGCTGGAGCGGTTCGATCGCGTGACGACGGCGACGGAATTGGGGCGGTAGGACTAGCGCTGCGGCGATTTTCTTACCCTCCCCTGGAGGGGTCCGAGACGAGCGAAGCTCGCTCGTGGGTCGCTGCGCATGTAGCGAAGCGGAATGCGTAGCGGGGTGGGGTGACGGTCTCTCCCCATCCAACAGTGCCCGAGTGGAGAGATCACCCCACCCCGCTCGCGCTGCGCGCGATCGACCCTCCCCCTCCAGGGGAGGGTAAGAGGCGGCTCTCCACTCTCATCAATCCACTTCCGCCAGCTTCCCCTTCTCCCGCGTGGCCGCTACCACGTCCCGCACGAGGTCGAACACGCCGTCCGCCTCCGGTGGCGTATTCGGCGAGCGGCCCATGCGCACGATCACCAGTTTCTCCGACGGGATCACGATGGTGTACTGCCCGATCGTGCCCTTGGCGAAGAAGGCGTCGTGCGGCCAGCCATGCTTGATTCGAAAATTCGCGCCAAAACTGTCGCCCTGGTTGGTCCAGAACCCGGCGCCGATGCCGACCCACGCATTGGGCGTCGCCGTCGCCGAATAGTTGACCCAACCTTCGGGCAGGATGCGCCTGCCGCCGGCAACGCCGTCATCGAGATAGAGCTGACCGAAGCGCGCCCAGTCGCGTGCGGAGGCCAGCATCTCGCCGGAGCCCTCGATCGTGCCTGCAGCGTCGAGTTGAAGCGTGATGTGGCGCATTCCGAGCGGCGCGAACAATTCGCGGCGCGCGAAGCGGAGTGCGTCAGCGGGCTTGCCGCCTGACGCATCGCGCAGCAGATGCGCGAGGATGATGAAGTTGCCGTCGTGATAGTTCCAGGCCGTGCCCGGCGCGGTTGCGAGCGGCGCGCGCTCGGCAAAGCTCGCCATATCGTCCTCGGCGTATTTCATGGTGTTGACCGGCTCGAGCGCGGAGCCGAGCGAGGCCTGCAACGAGCTTCCGAGCGCGAGCCCAGCGGTGTGACGCAGCAAATGGTCGACGGTGATGGCATGGCGCGGATCATCCGGATGTTGCCAGGCGGCGATGGGCGCAGGCCCGTCGAGCTTCAACTTGCCCTGGCGCACGAGAATGCCCGTCAACGCGGACATCACCGACTTCGTCATGGAGAAGCCGAGCAGTTGCGTCTCCGGTCCGATGCCGTCGGCATAGCGCTCGGCGATGACGCGGCCGGCCTTCATGACGACGATCGCGCGGGTGCGGCGATAGGGCGGCTGCGCGGGCTCGGCGAAGGCGCGGTCGAGCGCGGCTGAGAGTTCCCCGCTTTGCGGGACCACGATTTCCGGACCGGCGATCTCGGGTAGCAACGCCGGCTGCCTGTCGTCAGGCGGCAACGCGACGTCGGTCATGCCCTGACCGTGATCGAGCGTGCAACCAAGTCCCTCGCGGTAGACGGCGTGGCTGCGGCCGAAGCCGAACAGGGACACCGTGACGTCCTTGCGGGCGCGATCGACCTGAAAATCCATCGCCCAGGTGAGCAGAGCCGCGCCCGGCATCGCGTCGATGGTCTCAGCGAGGTCGCGCCGGGGATCGAGGCCGGAGACGAAGGTCTCCGAACAGATCGTGTCGGCAATGAAGCCGGTGGCAACCTTCGGTACATCACGGGCCCGCGCCGCGCCGAGCGCGAGGCCGGCACAGGCGATGGCGGTGGTCGCGAGGATGATCTTGCGGCGGCGGGTCACGGGCTTTCTCCGGCTTCGGGGAGGGGTACCCGGGAGAAGGCCGGATGCGGGCGATGTGGGCTCGCCGGATTTGGAAATCGGCCTCGTCGAAACTGATCGCGGCTCGTCGATTTCGAAATTCCGACGTGATTTCAACGGTCTAAAAATCTACGCCGCGTCAGCCTTGAGCCGCCGATATTCCGTCGGCGTCACCCCGGTCACCGCCTTGAAGGCGCGGTTGAAGGGGCCGAGCGACTGGAAACCGGCGTCCATCGCGATGGTGATGACGGGAACCTCGGCCTGGGCCGGATCGGCGAGCGCGGCCTTGGCTTCCTCGATCCGGTGATTGTTCAGGAACACATTGAAGTTGCGGTAGCCGAGCCGCTGGTTGATCAACCGGCGCAGCCGGTATTCGGGAATCTTCAGCCGGCCCGCCAGCACACCGATGGTGATGTTCTCCTGACGATAGATCCGCTCGTCCGCCATCAGCCGCATCAGGGCATCGATGAGCTTTTGATCAGCGGCGTCATCGGACGCAGGCTGACTGAAAACATCAGGCGGTGCGGGCTGCGCCACGGGCGGAAACAGATCCGCGCCGTCGACGCGCATCATGGCATAGACGATCGCCGCGACCGTGCAGGCGAGCACGCCGGCATTGACAGTTTCGGCGACAGCTCCGACGTGGTAGCCGGCGACGGTGATCTGGAGCAGCGCGTTCAGCCCGCCATAGAGCGCGATGGCGCAGACGATGAAGACGCGAACGCGGCGGCGGCGCTCGACCAGGTCGGCCGGCCATGAGGCGATCATCTGCCCGACCGCAAGGGCGATGAAACCGAGCACGATCAGATTGATCAGCGTCACCGAGAGCCGTACGTGGCCGCTGGGTGCGATCCAGACACAGCCTGCGAAGCTGAAGGCCATCACCAGCGCCCAGACCCCTCCGTGCCACCAGCGCAGGCGAAACTCGTCGTCGAACAAGGAGCGTGTGAACAGCCAGAACACCACGATGGTGCCGGTCGACAATGCGATCAGCGGGGCACGCCAGAACGGGATCCGCGACGTGACGTCCAGCGAATAGCTCACGGTATGCGCGACCGCACTCAGTGCGAAGGCCGCACCGAGGCGGGCGGCCAGCACATTGCGGAAATCAGAGAGCAGCGACGCCGCCAACACCAGCAGCAATGCCACGCTGGCCGCGCGGAAGGCGAGTTCGAGATTGGTCAGCAGCATCCGCCGGTCCGGTTGTCCATGCCGCGAACTTAGGTCAGATCGCGCATCGATTCAATTTTGCCGACGCCAAGCGGCGCGCGTCGTGATCCAGGCATCGGCGGGCTTGCCGAACAGATCGATCTCGCGATCCTTCCGCGCGCCCAGGCTGCGCGCCACGGCCTGCGACGGTGCGTTCGCGCTTTCGATGCAATGCATGATCTCGTCGATCTCGAAACTGTCGAACGACCAGTCGATCGATGCGCGAGCGGCTTCGAGCGCATAACCCCGGCCGCGAAATTCCGGGGCGATGCCCCAGCCGACCTCGAAGGCGGGCCAGCCCGGCGGACACCAGGGCCCCACGCGCCCGGCATATTTGCCGCTCGACTTTTCCTCGACCGCGAACATGCCAAAGCCGTAGAGTGCCCAGTGCCCGGACATCACGGCCGCATTGCGCCAGCCGCCGATCGCGGTGGTCACAGGCTTGCCGTCCGGCGCGATGAAACGGGCCGTGCCGGGATCGGTCAACATGGCGGCGTTCGGAGCGATATCGCTCGCGCGCCAGGGCCGCAGGATCAGGCGTTCCGTCTCGATTTGGGGGCCCGTGGCCTGAAGCAGCACGGCGCCAGGCTTGAGCGGCGGAATCATCACGCGTCTCCCGTTTGCAGCATTGTTCTGCTACGATCATACCAGCAAGAAACAGGAGTTCACCATGAGCTGGCAACCTTCCAACGATCCCGTGCTCGGCGATCCCATGTCCTGCGATGCGCTCGATCTCGTCATCGTGCCGCGCACGCGCGACCTCGGCGACGGCTTTGCGGTGCGCCGGGCGCTGCCGCATGGCAAGCGGCAGATGGTCGGTCCCTTCATCTTCTTCGATCATTTCGGACCGGTGCAGTTCGTCTCCGGCAAGGGCATGGACGTGCGGCCGCATCCGCATATCGGGCTTGCCACCGTCACCTACCTGTTCGACGGCGCCATCATGCATCGCGACAGCGAGGGCAACGTCCAGGAGATCGCGCCCGGCGCGATGAACCTCATGACCGCCGGGCGCGGCATCGCCCATTCCGAGCGCACGCCGGACGCGCAGCGTGCCTCGGGGCAGAAGATGCTGGGTCTGCAGAGCTGGATCGCGCTGCCGGCCGGCTCCGAAGAGATCGATCCCTCGTTCCAGCATTATGCGGCGGGCGATCTGCCGATGATCTCCGAGCGCGATTTCACCGCGCGGGTGATCGCGGGCTCCGCCTTCGGTATCGCTTCGCCTGTCTCGATGGTGTCGCCCTGGTTCTACACCGAGGTCACGGCGGTGGCGGGCGCGACCGTGCCGCTCGACCCTGACCATGAGGAGCGCGCGATCTATGTGGTCGACGGCGAGGTCGAGATCGCGAACGAGCGCTATGAGGGGCCGCGGCTCCTGATCTTCCGGCCCGGCGACCGCATTACAGTGAAGGCGCTGAAAGCCACGCGGATGATGTTTCTCGGCGGCGATGCATTGGAAGGCCCGCGCCATATCTGGTGGAATTTCGTCTCCTCCAGCAAGGAGCGGATCGAGCAGGCCAAGCAGGACTGGAAAACCGGCCGCTTCGCCGCGGTTCCGCAGGAACATGAGTTCATTCCGCTGCCGGAATAGGCTAATCCGGTCTCCGGCCGTGCCATCAGGCGCGGCCGGTTTCTGTGTCCGAAAGATCTGCCGATGACAGCCATGCTCTCCAGCGACCTGCCCCTGACCAAGATCGGCCGCGGCAAGGTGCGCGATATCTATGCCGTCGACGACGACCGCCTGCTGCTGCTCACCACCGACCGCATCAGCGCCTTCGACGTCGTGATGGGCGAGACCATTCCGATGAAGGGCGCGGTGCTGACGCAGATTAGCGCGTTCTGGTTCAACAGGCTGGAAGGCGTGGTGCCGCATCACATGATCAGCGCCGACACCGACGAGATCATCGCGGCCGTGCCGGCCTTGAAGCCGCACCGCGCCGAGATTCTCGGGCGCGCCATGCTGTCGCGCCGTACCACCGTGTTTCCGATCGAATGCGTGATCCGCGGCTATCTCTCGGGCTCGGCCTGGAAGGAATATGCGGCCAGCGGCACCCTTGCCGGCGAGAAGCTGAAGCAAGGCCTCGTCGAGAGCGAGAAGCTGGAGCCGTCGATCTTCAGCCCGGCGACCAAGGCCGAGACCGGCCATGACGAGAACATCACCATCGCGAAGATGCGCGAGGTCGTCGGCGACGACGTCGCCTACACGCTCGAGAGCATGACGCGCGCGGTCTACACCCTCGGCGAGGAGCTGGCGCGCGAGCAGGGTATCATCATCGCGGACACCAAGTTCGAATTCGGCCGCGACAAGGACGGCCGCATCATCCTGATCGACGAGGTCATGACACCGGATTCGTCGCGCTTCTGGGCGGTCGATGCCTACAAGCCCGGCCAGCCGCAGGCGAGCTTCGACAAGCAACCCTTACGCGACTATCTCGACGTCGAGCGCCGTGCCGGCCGCTGGAACGGCGACGCCCCGCCCCCGCCCCTGCCGGCGAGCGTGGTGGATGCGACCAGCAAGAGGTATCTGGAAGCGTATCGGCGGGTGACGGGGCAAGAGCTGAAAGTTTAAGCCCGGCTGCTGCCGCGCGCTCCGTCATTGCGAGCGCAGCGAAGCAATCCAGAGTCCCTCCGCGGAGATGGTCTGGATTGCTTCGCTGCGCTCGCAATGACGACGAGGAGGTAGGCGGCCACACCCCCAACGTCATCGCCCGGCTTGGCCGGGCGATCCAGTATCCCAGAGACGGCGATGGGATACGGAGAAGCCGCGGCGTACTGGATTCCCCGCCTTCGCGGGGAATGACGGCGGTGGGCGTGGAAGCTTTGGTTTTTCCACTCACCATATGATCGACAGTTCACACGGCGCCCTCACCGGACCGCAGGAAAAACTGTCGGATATTTCATAAGTCCAAGAATCCTGTTGCGCTAAGCCCGTAGTCGTCTACGTGTCAGACGGCATTTTCGAGGGGCGAGCGCCAGGGCGTGACCGATCCAGCGATTACCTACAGTCCGGCTCCGCGATACAACGCCGCCGCCAAGCGTGCGCTGAATGACATATTGGGCGGCAGCGCCGCGAGTGTCCTGACCGTCACATTCGGGCTGTCCTACGCGCTGCTGATCTTCGCCGGTCCGCTATCGCCCTATCTGTCCTACGGGATCGCGGCGACCTTCGTCAGCTCCGCCGTGCTTGCGGCCATCGTCGCGCTCGGCAGCTCTCTTCCTTTCGCGGTCGCCGCCCCCGACAGCTCGACCGCCGCAGTCACGGGCATTCTGGCGGCCTCGCTGGTCGAGCGGATCGAGGCGGCCAACCTCTCGACGCCGCTGCTCTCGCCGGTGCTGATCACGCTCGGCCTGTCGACGGTGCTGACCGGAATGGTGCTGTGCGGATTGGGGTTGACGCGGATGGGCCGCGCCATCCGCTATGTGCCCTACCCCGTGGTCGGCGGCTTCCTCGGCGCCACCGGGCTCCTGATCGTGATGGGCGCGATCCGGGTCATCACCGATCATCCCGTGCAGTTCACGACGCTGCTGCGCTTCACCAACGGCACCACGTTGCTGGAACTCGCGGCCGCCTGCGCCATGGCGCTGGTGCTGTATCTCACATGGCATCGCTCGCGCAGCCCATTCGGACTGCCGATCATCCTGGTCGCCGGCGTGCTCACGGCGCATCTGGCGTTCTGGGTCACGGGCGTTTCGCTCGGCGAGGCCCGCGCGCTCGGCTGGACCTTCCAGCCGCCGCCGCAGGCCGCCTTCATGGTGCCATGGCACACCGACGCTCTCATTCACTATCCCTGGTTTGCCGTGCCTGACCTGCTCGGCAACCTCGTCGCCGTGATTTTCGTGACCGCGTCCAGCACGCTGTTCAACACCACCGGCATCGAGGTCGCCGTGCATCGCGAGGCCAACCTCGAGCGCGAGCTGAACGTGACAGGCGCCGCCAACATGCTGACCGGCGTGCTCGGCGGCTATGCCGGCTGCGTCTCGATCAGCCGCTCGATCCTCAATTTCAGCAGCGGCGGCCGCGGGCGTCTGTCCGGCCTCACGGTCGCGGCGATGTCGCTGCTGATGCTGGCGGTGGCGCCGGATCTGCTCGGCTTCATCCCGAAATTCGTGCTCGGCGGTCTCTTGCTCTATCTCGGCGCCGACCAGTTGCACAAATGGATCATCGAGTCGCGCAAGCGGCTGTCGAAGCTCGAATATCTCTCGCTGATCGCCATCATCGCGATCATCGTGGCCTGGGGTTTCGTGCCAGGCATCCTGATCGGCGTGATCATCGGCTGCGCCACGTTTGCGTTCAGCGCCGCAAGAGTCGAGTCGATCAAATACAGCTTCGACGGCTCGGAATACCGCTCCTCCCTCGATCGCTCGCGTGACGACCAGGAGGTGCTGCTGGCCCATGGCGGCAAGATCCAGGGCCTCAATCTGCAGAGCTATCTGTTCTTCGGCTCCGCCAACCGGCTGTACCAGCACGTCAAGCGGCTGCTGCAGGAGCGCCCCGCATGCCGCTATCTGCTGTTCGACTTCAAGCTGGTCACCGGCGTCGATTCCTCGGCCGCCTACAGCTTCGCCCAGATCAAGCGCAGCGCGCATGACCTCGGCGTCGAGTTGATCCTTGTGCATCTGTCGGCCGCCGCCGAGAAGGTGCTGCGCTCCAGCGACTTCATCGGCGAGGGCGTCACCATCATCCCCGAGCTCGATCACGCGCTGGAATGGTGCGAGAACGAGATCATCTCCCAGCATCAGGGCCTGGCGCAGGAGGAGGCCTCCTTGCGCGACTGGTTCGCGCGCCTTCTCGAGAGCGAGAGCGATGCCGACGAGCTGATCCGGCGCTGCCAGCGCATCGAAGTCGGGGCCGGCGAGATCATCGTGAGGGCCGGCGATCCCGCCGATTCCATGCATTTCATCCTCGACGGCCGCGTCGGCATCATGGTGCCCGCCGACGACGACCGCACCACGCGCGTGCGCAGCCTCGGCCGCTACACCACGATCGGCGAGATGGGCCTCGTGTCACAGGCCCCGCGCAGCGCCACGATCCAGGCCGAAGTCGACAGCGTGCTCTACGTGCTGAACACGCATCAGTTCGACGAGATCAAGGACGAAGACCCCGCGCTCAGCCACAAGCTGCTGACCTATTTCGTGTCAGTGATGGCGGAGCGGCTGACGTTTGCGAACCGGACGATTGCGGTGCTGAGGCGGTGAGAGTTTGCGCTCCCAAGCCCTTTGATAAGGCAGTTGGCGTGACCCATTGCGGTGCTTTGGGACGATAGCTCCCGGCGCCGATTTCCAATATGATCCTGCGTACGATTGGCTCTCCGAGCACGACCGGGCGTGCTTCCGATGAAGCTTCTTCTATCGCAATCGCGAAGGCCACCGCTTGCGCCGAGCGCAAACGGCTTCGGTTGCACCCCGCTCCAGACCAGCGCGAGCAAGACTCCAGGGACCGTGTAGCGGCCCCTGGATGGCGAATGCGCATTGGGAAGACAGCCATGGAGATGAAACATGACACGTACACGTGCGACAAGAATTGCAGTAGCAGTCTCGACGTTTACCTGCGCGGCGTTGTTCTCCTTCGCCTGGTCTGAGGAGCACGGCGTCTCGATGTCGGTCGACAGTGCGCAGGCGCGGGTCGGTCGTCCGCTGACCCCCGTGAGCGTTGCTGGCGTGGCACGTCGACAGACGCGGCGAGCCGCCTATGGATACGGTGCCGCCGCCGTCGGGGTAGGTGCCGCAGCAGTCGGCACGGCCGCCGCGGTTGCCGCAACGTCACCGGGATGGGGCTGGGGGACCGGCCCCTACACGGGTGCGGGCTATTCTACGAATAGCGGCCCTTACGCCTCTTACGCCTACTCGCCGGAGGACTGGCGCAGGCGAAACGGCTTCGTCTGCACGCCCGGTACGATGGTCAAGATGGAAGACGGCCGCATGTATCGCTGCCAGTAAAGTCGCAGACGCAGGAACAGGGGGCGGCTTTCGAGCCGCCTCCTGACGGTTAGACCCCCGCGATCATCACGTATTTTGATCTCGGCATATCCTTCCATGCCGTGACGCGAGCCTTCGCGCGCATACCGCCTCGGCTCAGATGAGCTCCGCGGACCAGGGCTCATGATGGATTTCGAACGACTGTCCCTTCCTCGACAGCCGCGCGAAGCCGGGAAAATTCAGGTGCATTCCGGCGACGAGCTCGTAGGTCGCGGAGACTCTTTCCAGCATTTTCTTTCGGGTTTCTGCCGCCGCCTGCGGATCCGCGTCGAACGCGATCGTCACCTCGGGTCTGGACACCTGGATGTCCGGATAATGCACGATGTCACCCCAGATGAGCAGGGACGCATCGCCGCCATCGATCCGATAGCCGCTATGCCCCGGAGTATGGCCGGGCAGATGTTCGATCACGATGCCGGGCGCAACTTGTCCTGCGCTGACCGTCCGGCGCCGAGCGCCATATGCCTCGAATACAGTACGGGCGGCGTGAAAGAACCGCTTGACCTGATCAGGGGCCTGATTGAGGTTCGCCTCATCCGTCCAGAAGGCGAATTCGGCGTCGTGCATCACGATCTCGGCGTTCGGAAACTGAGGCGCCGACGGCAAGGCTCCGACGAGACCTCCGATGTGATCCGGATGGGCGTGGGTCAGGAGGATCTGGTCGATGGCGAGCGGATTCACGTTGGCCGCGGCAAGCGAGGTGTGCAGTCGCCCGCCCCAGCCGTTGATGCCGCCGCCACCGCCATCCACCAATATGGTCCGGCCTTTTCCCTCGATCAGATAGGTGCTGACGGTCATCGCAGACGACGAAGGACGCCCCGCCGCCACCGTCATGCTCATCGCCTCAGCGGGCCCTATGCCGGACAGGAGGTCGAACGGCACGGCGACGATGCCGTCGACGATAGCCGTGACGACATAGTCGCCGATCTTCCGCCGGTTCAGGCCGGGGGCCTGCCAGTTGTTCGCGTTCGTCATTCCATCACCCTTAACTGCGTTGTGCGTCTCAAACAGTGACGACGATTTTTCCGATCTGCTCGTTCGACTCCAGGAAGCGCGTCGCCTCCTGGATCTGTTCGAACTTGAAGCTTCGGGAGATCACCGGCGTCAGCTTCCCGGATGAAAGGCCCTCCGAGATGAACTGCTTCGCCCGCGCCAACGCGTCGTCGTCAGCCACGACTTCGTTGTACAAATATCCCTTGATCGTCAGGCTCTTCCCAAGCACGGCGAATTGGGGGAACGCGCCAACCTCCGGGCTCAAGGCACCGTATTCGAGCAGAATTCCCCGATAAGACATCGCATTCGCCAACTGCTCGATGGCGGGACCGCCGATCGGATCAAAGACGACGCGCGCTCCCTTGCCGCTCGTGATCTCCATGACCTTCGAGACGAGATCCTCCTCAGCGGTTGCGACGACGTGATGGGCGCCTGCATCCAACAGCGCCTTGCTCTTCGCGGAGGTCCGCGTCGTCGCGATGACCGTTGCTCCCACCGCACGCGCGATCTGAAACGCCGCAGTCCCGACGCTGCTGGATGCCGCCGTGACGATCACATAGTCGCCCGCCGTCAGCTTCGCTTGCTCGATCAGCGCGCCCCACGCCGTGACATATTTCATCCACGACGCAGCGGCTTGCTCGAAGGAGAGGTTTTCGGGATGCACCACCAGATGGCGGGCCGGAATGTTGATGATCTCGCCGTAGGTGCCCCATCGCCCCATGTCTTCCGTCGGAATGACACTCACCGACTGGCCCGGACGGAAATCGCTCACCGACGAGCCAACCGCTTTGACGACACCGGCCGCCTCATAGCCCAATCGGCTCGGCAATCGTGCCTGCTGGACGTAGGCGTTGCGGCGAAACATGATCTCGGCGCGATTGAGCCCGATGGCGCGCACATCGATCTGGACTTCATCAGCATCAGGAGCCGCGACATCGACGTCCTCGATCTTGAGAACGTCGGGGTCACCGTAGTCGTGAAAGCGAACAATTCGAGCCATCTGCTGCCCTTCCGCATCATTCGAAGGAGCCGGAAATAGCCTCATGCTTTGTTCGTCTGAAGCGATGAAATTTGAACTTTATTGTTATGGAATATGATAACAATAAAGGACAAGCCCGATTGACCCACGGCGGAGACGAATGGACTTTCTGCAGCAATTGAAGGTCTTCGTGGCCGTGGCGGAGAACAGGAGCTTCACGCGGGCGGCGGACGCCCTGCGTGCGACCCGTCCAGCGGTCACGAACGCCGTGAACGAGCTGGAAGCGTCGATCGGCGCAAGGCTGCTGCATCGAACGACGCGCCAGACCTCGCTGACGAGTGAAGGGCGATTGTTCTACGATCGCGCGGTCGCAATCTTGAACGAGGTCGGGCAAGCGCGAAACCTGTTTGGCGGCGTAGGCGATGCTCCGAAAGGACGCCTGCGTGTCGACATCCCCGTCGCGATCGCGAAACCGCTGATCATTCCCAATCTTCCGGACTTCCAGGCGAAATACCCTGATATCGATCTCATTCTTGGCGTCAGCGATCAGCCGGTCGATCTGATCGCCGAGGGTGTCGATTGTGTCTTGAGGATAGGCGACCTGCCGGTCAGCAGTCTCGTCGGGCGCGTGCTCGCCAAGATGGCCATGTTGATCTGTGCATCACCTGTTTACCTCGACCGGTACGGCACTCCGGAAAGTGTCGAGGACCTCAGTGATCATCTCGCGGTGAACTATTTTTCAGGCAGGGGCCATATCCCCATCCCCTGGCGTCTTCCGCAGGGATCCGGCGAGCGCGAACTTCGCCTCCAAACCGGCATCCTCGTGAACGACACGGAAGCCTTCGTTGCGTGTGCCCTCGCCGGAATGGGGCTTATCCAGGTGCCCGGTTGCGTCGTCAAAGACCACTTGAAGAGCGGAGCGCTCGTGCGGGTCCTCCCGAGATTGCGGCCGGTCGATCGCCCGCTGTCGATCATGTTTCCGGCACGCGAGCACCTGGCTCCGCAAGTGCGGGTCTTCATCGACTGGGCGAAGAGCATCGTCGTCGGTGTGGACAGTCCGTGGATCAGCTCACCCTGACGATGCGGTCTTCACGTGTCCGCAACGACGACGGGCCTCACACCCCCGCCATCATCACGTATTTGATCTCGACATACTCTTCCATGCCGTGACGGGAGCCCTCGCGGCCCAAGCCGCTTTCCTTGACGCCGCCGAAGGGCGCGACTTCCGTGGTGATCAGGCCGGTGTTGACGCCGACCATGCCCGACTCCAGCGCTTCGGCGACGCGCCAGACGCGGCCGAGATCGCGGGAATAGAAGTAGGAGGCGAGACCGAACGGCGAAGCGTTGCACATCGCGATGACATCGGCTTCGTCCTTGAAGCGGATCACCGGCGCGAGCGGGCCAAAGGTCTCTTCCTGCGACACCAGCGAGTCCGCCTTGACGTCGGCGAGCACGGTCGGCTCGAAGAAGGAGCGGCCGAGCTCGCTTCGCTTGCCGCCGGTGACGATCTTGGCGCCGCGCTTCACCGCGTCGGCGATGTGGCGCTCGACCTTGTCGATCGCCTTCATGTTGATCAGCGGGCCCTGCGTCACGCCGCTCTCGGTACCGTCGCCGATCTTCATCGCCGCGACCTTCTTCGACAGCTTCTGCACGAACTCGTCGTAGATCTTGTCCTGGGCGTAGATGCGGTTGGCGCAGACGCAGGTCTGGCCCATGTTGCGATATTTCGAGACGATCGCGCCTTCGACGGCAGCATCGATGTCGGCATCGTCGAACACCACGAAGGGCGCGTTGCCGCCGAGCTCGAGGCCGAGCCGCTTCACGCCGACCGAGGCCTGCTGATAGAGGATCTTGCCGACGGCGGTCGAGCCGGTGAAGCCGACGAAGCGCACCGCGGGATGCTCGCACAGCACCTTGCCGATCGGCGGCGCATCGCCGGTGATGATGTTGAGCACGCCCTTGGGGATGCCGGCCTTCTCGGCGAGCGCAGCCAGCGCCAGCGCCGACAGCGGTGTCTCGTTGGCAGGCTTGAGCACCACGGTGCAGCCGGCGGCCAGCGCCGGCGAGACCTTGCGGGTGATCATCGAGTTCGGGAAATTCCACGGCGTGATCGCGCCGCAGACGCCGATCGGCTGCTTGATCGCGAGCAGGCGCGCATCGGCGCGCTGGGTGGGAATGGTCTCACCATAGACGCGGCGGGCCTCCTCGGCGAAGAACTCGATATAGGCGGCGCCGATATCGACCTCGCCGAGCGCTTCGGAGAGCGGCTTGCCCTGCTCGGAGGTGAGGATCAGCGCGAGGTCCTCGCGGTTGGCGGTAATCAGCTCGAACCATTTGCGCAGGATGTTGGAGCGCTGCTTGGCGGTGTGCTTGGCCCAGGCCGGGAACGCGCGCTCGGCGGCTTCGACCGCTTTGGTCGTCTCGGCCGCGCCAAGCTGCGGCACTTTGGCAAGCTCGATACCGGTGGCGGGATTATTGACGGCGAAGACCGGCGTGCCGACCCAGGCGCCGTCGATGTAGCAGGCCTCCTTCAGCAGCGAAGGGTCCTTCAGCCGGTCGCGCAGGGTGGCGGTGGCTTGCGAGGCGCGGGCGGCGGCAGTCGGGGTCATGGCGTTCTCCCTGGGGCGATCGGATCGAGCGCGGAATATAGGGACAGACGGTGCGCAATGCACCGTCCCGCAACGCACATCTGATGGGAGCCAGGCTCGGAGCGGCCTTAGGCCGCGCCGCTCATCGCCTCAAGCCGCGCCGCTCATATAGGTCTCGCGCCGGCCGATCATGCGCTCGGCAGCGGCCTTGGCGTCGGCCTTCGAGGAGGTCGCACAGGTCCGGTATTCGAGATCGGGAACGTCGGAGGTGTCGCGGCGGCCGAACCAGCTCTTCGAGCCGACCGGCAGCAGCGCCAGCGATTGCGCCAGATTGTCCACGGCGCCGAAGGAATAGAGCGCGCCGGTGCCGGCCACGCGAACCTCGTAAATACCGGGCGAGATCGGCGCCTCGAGGTTGTCGCCCCGTCCGGGACGGGGATAGCGCTTCCATTCGCTCCAGGTCGAAATCATTTGAGGCCCCCAAATTTGCATCAAGTCTCAAGGTCGGCCGCGAAGCGGGCCGAGAGTTTGAACGTCGCAACGCACAAAATGTTTCAAGTGCTTCAAACACCATCAAACATATCGCCGGCGCCCATCCACGGTCACTGCGAAGGACCGCCATCCACCGCAGATTGTGACGGAGTGTTGCAGTTCAGCCGTCTTGTCGTCCTGCGCGCGGCGCATGTCGTCAAGTCACGACATCGCGACCGGCGCAGAGGTAGAGAGGCTTGCCGGGTGCGACCTGCGGGACGACAATCGGGATGCTTCCAACAATAATCAAACCGGAGGAAACGCGCATGCGAAGCCAGGCTCAGATCGACGAGATTCTACGCAAGACGACCGATGCGAAGGAAATTCCCGGCGTCGTCGCAATTGCTGCCAGCGGTAACGAAGTCCTCTATCAAGGCGCGTTCGGCAAGCGCGACCTGTCGAAGCCGGACGCGATGACGGCGGACAGCGTGTTCTGGATCGCCTCGATGACGAAGGCGGTGACGTCGGCGGGCGCGATGCAGCTGGTCGAGCAGGGCAAGCTGTCGCTTGATGCGCCGATCGGCGAGGTGCTGCCCGATCTCGCCAAGCCGCAAGTGCTCGAAGGTTTCGACGCCAAGGGCAATCCGAAGCTGCGGCCGGCCAAGGGCGCGATCACGCTGCGCCAGCTCATGACGCACACGGCGGGCTTCTGCTACGACATGTGGAACGGCGAATTCGCGCGCTACATGGAGAAGACCGGCACGCCCGGCATCATCACCTGCCAGAACGCCGCGCTGAAGACGCCTGTCATGACCGACCCCGGCACGCGCTGGGAATACGGCACCAACATCGATTTCGTCGGCAAGGCGGTGGAAGCCGCCAGCGGCAAGAAGCTTGACGCCTACCTCCGCGACAACCTGTTTGCGCCGCTCGGAATGTCCGACACCGGCTTCAAGATCAGCGACGACATGCGCAAGCGTCTGGTCGGGATGCATGCCCGCGGCGAGGACGGCCAGCTCGCCGCGATCCCGTTCGAGCTCGAGCAGAATCCGGAATTCCACATGGGTGGCGGCGGCCTCTATTCGACCGCGGCCGACTACATCAAGTTCACCCAGATGATCCTGAACAAGGGCCGCGGCAACGGCAACCAGCTGTTCAAGCCCGAGACGATCGCCATGATGGGTCAGAACCAGATGGGCGATCTCACCATGGGCAAGCTGACCACGGCCGCGCCGATGTACACCAACGACGTCGATCTCTATCCGGAGCAGGTCAAGAAGTGGGGCCTCAGCTTCATGATCAACACCGCCAAAACCGCGGAAGGGCGCAGTGCCGGCAGCCTCGCCTGGGCGGGCCTCGCCAACACCTATTACTGGATCGACCCGGCGCGCGACATCACCGGCGTGATCCTGATGCAGCTGCTGCCGTTTGCCGACGCGAAATGCCTCCAGGCATTCGCGGGCTTCGAGCGCGGTGTCTATGCCGGGCTCGATGCGGGGAGCGGACAGAAGGCGGCGTGAGAGAGCCTGGCCTTCACCACGCGTCATGGCCGGGCTTGTCCCGGCCATCCACGTGCGGCAGCTTATGCAGAAAGACGTGGATGCCCGGGTCAAGCCCGGGCATGACGACGGAGAAAGTGTGCCGACGTCCTTTGACGAGGGGATTTTGATTTGGCGGACAAAAGCGACAGTTACGTTTGCGGCGTCTCGGACGCGCCACTGCTCGGCGACACCATCGGCCGCAGTCTCGACCATGCAGTGCGGCGCTGGGGCAAGCGCGAAGCGCTGGTCTCGCCCAGCCATGGCGTACGATGGACATGGGCGGAATTCGCCGAGCGGGTTGACGCGCTCGCCGCCGGCTTTCTCGCGCTCGGTCTTGCGCGCGGCGAGCGGATCGGCATCTGGTCGCTGAACCGGCCGGAATGGACGTTGACCCAATTCGCCGCCGCCAAGGCCGGCCTGATCCTGGTGACGATCAATCCCGCCTACCGGCTCAGCGAATTGGAATTCGCGCTGAAGAAGGTCGGCTGCGCCGCGATCGTCACCGCCACGTCGTTCAAGACCAGCCAGTACATGGAGATGCTCAACACGCTGCTGCCGGAGCTGGCGGGTTCCACGCCGGGGAAGCTGCAGGCAGCACGGCTGCCGGACTTGCGGATGGTGATCCAGATCGGCGGCCCCGCGGCATCCGGGACGATCCCGTTCGAGGACGTCGCGCGCATGGGCGCCTCCCAGCATCGCGAGCAGCTCGCCGCGCTCGGTGCTGCGCTTCAGTTCGACGATCCCGTCAACATCCAGTTCACCAGCGGCACCACGGGCTCACCGAAGGGCGTGACGCTGACGCACCACAACATCCTCAATAACGGCTATTTCACGGGACGGGCGATGCGCCTCACGGAAGCGGATCGCATCTGCATTCCCGTTCCGCTCTACCACTGTTTCGGCATGGTGATGGGCAACCTCGCATCCGTCACGCTCGGCACGACCATGGTCTACCCCGGCGAAGGTTTTGACCCGCTCGCGACCCTGCGCGCGGTCGAGCAGGAGAAATGCACGGCGCTGTATGGCGTGCCGACCATGTTCATCGCCGAGCTCGATCATCCCGAATTCAAGAATTTCAATCTGAAATCGCTGCGCACCGGCATCATGGCGGGCGCGCCCTGCCCGATCGAGGTGATGAAGCGCGTCAACACCGAGATGAACATGGGTGAGGTCACCATCGCCTATGGCATGACCGAGACCAGCCCGGTCAGCTTCCAGAGCGCGACGGACGACCCGCTGGAGCGACGCGTCTCGACCGTCGGGCGGATTCATCCGCATGTCGAGGTGAAGGTCGTCGATCTCGAGGGCAGAATCGTCAAACGCGGCGAACGCGGCGAGCTCTGCACCCGCGGCTACAGCGTCATGCTCGGCTATTGGGAAGAGAAGGAAAAGACCGGCGACGTGCTGGATGCCAACGGCTGGATGCACACCGGCGATCTCGCCACCATCGACGACGCCGGCTATTGCAACATCGTCGGCCGCATCAAGGACCTCGTGATCCGCGGCGGCGAGAACCTCTATCCGCGCGAGATCGAGGAATTTCTGTATCGCCATCCGAAGATCCAGGACGTGCAGATCTTCGGCGTCGCCGACACCCGCTACGGCGAGGAGCTCTGCGCCTGGATCCGCGTCAGGCCAGGCGAGACGCTGACCGCCGAGGAGGTGCGCGCCTTCTGCGACGGCCAGATCGCCCACAACAAGATCCCGCGCTACGTCGAGTTCGTCGACGAATTTCCGATGACCGTGACGGGCAAGATCCAGAAATTCGTGATGCGCGATGCGGTGGAGCAGCGGCTGGGATTGAAGGCGGCGAAGACGGCGTGAAGACGTCGACCTCTCTCCACACGTCATGGCCGGGCTTGTCCCGGCCATCCGCGAAATGCCGTGCGCGTGGAAGAACGGGAATGCCCGGAACAAGCCCGGGCCTGACGGCTGAGGATGGGCGCGCATCTGCATCCACATCGTCATTACGAGCCAACGGGTCCGCGCGAAGCGCGGCCCGATGCAGGCTCCGCGAAGCAATCCAGTCTGTCGACGCGGAGAGACTCTGGATTGCTTCGTCGCAAGGGCTCCTCGCAATGACCGAGGAGAGAGTTTTCCTTAGACCGTCAACCCGCGCTGCTGGGCCAGCTCCTTCAGCGAGACCTGCGGACGCGCGCCGATGTGCTGGATCACTTCGGCGGCCGCGAGCGCGCCGAGCTCGCCGCACTGCTTGTGTGCGAGGTTGCGCGAGAGACCATAGAGGAAGCCTGCGGCGAACAGATCGCCGGCGCCGGTGGTATCCACCAGCTTCGTGATCGGCGAGGCCGGCGCTGCGACGGCGTCGGTCGGGGTCACCACCACGCAGCCCTTCTCGCTGCGGGTGACCACGCCGAGCTTGACGTCGTTGCGCAGCTGCTTCAGCGCGGTGTCGAAGTCCGAGGTCATGTAGAGCGAATGCAGCTCGGACTCGTTGGCGAACACGATGTCCACGGTGCCGTCCCGCATCAGACCCAGAAACTCGTCGCGGTAGCGATCGACGCAGAACGAATCCGACAGCGTCAGCGCGACCTTGCGCCCGGCCACGTGCGCAATCCTCGCCGCCTTGAGAAAGGCTTCCTTGGCGGCCGGCGGATCCCAGAGATAACCTTCGAGATAGACGATCCCGGCAGCGGAGATCTCGGCCATATCGATGTCGGCGGGCGACAGATCCTGCGCGGCGCCGAGATAGGTGTTCATGGTGCGCTCGCCGTCGCCGGTGACCAGGATGTAGGAGCAGCCGGTGGCTGGACCGTCCTTGGCGGCGGGCGTGTTGAAGGCGACGCCAGCCGCGCGGATGTCGTGGACATAGAGCTTGCCGATCTGGTCGTCCTTGACCTTGCCGACATAGGCCGCGCGTGCCCCGAGGCTACCGATGCCGACGATGGTGTTGGCGGCGGATCCCCCCGAGACCTCCGTCGCCGGACCCATGTCCTTGTAGATGGCGGCGGCCCGGGCCTCGTCGATCAGGGACATGCTGCCCTTGGTCATGCCGTGCTTGGCCAAAAAGGCCTCGTCGGTCCTGACCAGCACGTCGAACAGCGCGTTGCCGATGCCGAGAACGTCATATTTCACGTCAGCCATTCACCTTGTTCCTGTTTGGCGGATTGCGATCCCTGCGGAAATCCGCTTCCTGTCGGTCTGAAATCCGGTTCGCGGCCTATCACGACCGGGCCTTGGCGGGCAAGCAACGGTATTATGTCCATCCGATGATCCGCTCCTTCCTGACCGTCTCGACGGGAACGCTGGCCTCGCGCCTTCTGGGCTTTGCGCGCGATTCCATGATCGCCGCCCTGCTCGGCACCGGCGCGGTGGCGGACGCGTTCCTGGCGGCGTTCCAGCTCGTCAACGTGGTCCGGCGGCTGCTCAGCGAGGGGGCCCTCAATGCGGCACTGATCCCGGCCTGGCTGCGCGTCCGGGACCGCGACGGCGAAGCGGCGGCATCCGCCTTCGCGGGCCGCGTGCTCGGCACCGCCAGCGTGGCCCTGATCGCGATCTCGGCCGTCATCGCGCTGGCGATGCCGCTGATCATCACCGTGATCGCGCCCGGCTTCCTCGGCAGCAGCACGCTCGATCTTGCCGTCGCGAATGCGCGGCTGATGCTGCCCTATCTCGCCTTCGCCGGCCCCGTCACGGTGCTGATGGGACTGCTCAACGCGAAAGGGCGCTTCGCGCTGACGGCATTTTCGCCGCTGCTGTTCAACATCGCGTTGATCGCGGCAATTGCTGTGCTGCTCCTCGGGCATGCCGACGCGACCTTCGCGGCCTGGATGCTGGCGGCCACCGTCGGCGTGGCCGGCCTGCTGCAATTGCTGATGCTGCTGTCGCAGCGGAGCGCCAACCTGGCGACGCCGTTGCGTGCAAGCTTCGACAAGGAGATGCGCGGCTTCTTCGCCAAGGCGATTCCCGGCATGATCGCCAGCTCGGGTCCGCAATGGCTGATGGTGGCGGGCGCGATCATCGCCTCCGCGACGCCGTCGGCCGTCTCGTGGCTCTATTTCGCCAATCGCCTGATCGAGTTGCCGCTCGGCATCGTCGGCGTCGCCATGGGCACGGTGCTGGTGCCGGAGCTGACGCGGGCCGTCACCAGCGGCGACCGTGACGCGGTCGCGCATGCGGAATCGCGCGCGCTGGAGCTTGCAACCGGGCTGGCGCTGCCGGCGACGCTCGGCCTGATCGTGCTGGCCGAGCCGATCGTGCGGCTGCTGTTCGAGCACGGCGCGTTCGGCGCGGAGGACAGCGCAGCGACCGCCCGTGCACTGATGTGGCTGGCGCTGGGGCTGTCGGCGCATGTGCTGATCAAGGCGCTGTCGCCGGCCTTCTTCGCCCGCGGCGACACCATGGCGCCGCTCCTCGCGACGGCCAAGGGTTTCGCGGTTGCGGTCGCGCTCGCGGTCCTGCTCGGCCACTTCTTCGGCGCCGGCGGCATCGCCGCGAGCATCGCGGCCGGGGCCTGGAGCAGCGCGCTCTCCCTGCTCCGGAAAGGCACCGGCGAGTTCGGCTTCTCGGTCGATGCGAGCGCCCGCAAGCGGTTGCCCCGGATCGTGCTCGCCGCCGCGGCCATGGGCGCCCTGCTCTGGCTGACCATCGGTCTCGTGCCGGCAGAGGCACATGGCCTGATCCGCTTCGTCGTACTGGGCCTGCAGATCGCCGCGGGGATCGCCGTCTATGCCCTGCTCCTCCAGGTTCTCGGCGCGGCCTCGTGGCGCGAGGCGGCTGCTGCCCTGAAGCGGCCCGCCTGAACCGGCCCGGCCAGCGAATTACCCTTGACGGGGCAGCGCCGCTGTTGGAAACGACGGCCGAATACCTTCCAGGAAAGCTGAACATGGCATTCGTTGAACGGGTTTTTTCGGGCGTCCAGCCGACGGGCAATCTGCACCTCGGCAATTACCTCGGCGCGATCGTCAACTTCGTGAAGATGCAGGAAACCCACAACTGCATCTATTGCGTCGTGGACATGCACGCGATCACGCAGGGCGTCGACGTCTGGGGCGGGCCGGTCGAGCTCGCGCGCAACACCCGCGAGGTCACCGCGGCGTTCATCGCCAGCGGCATCGACCCGAAGAAGCATATCGTGTTCAACCAGAGCCAGGTCTCCGGCCACGCCGAGCTCGCCTGGATCTTCAACTGCGTCGCGCGCATGGGCTGGCTCGGCCGCATGACCCAGTTCAAGGAGAAGGCCGGCAAGGACCGCGAGAACGCGTCCGTAGGTCTGTTCGACTATCCCGTGCTGATGGCCGCCGACATCCTGCTCTACCGCGCCACCCACGTTCCCGTGGGCGAGGACCAGAAGCAGCATCTCGAGCTTTCGCGCGACATCGCGCAGAAGTTCAACAACGACTTCGCCGATTCCATTCGCGCCCAAGGCGCCAATGACGGCCTGTTCTTTCCGCTGCCGGAACCCCTCATCACGGGGCCGGCGACGCGCGTGATGAGCCTGCGCGACGGCACCAAGAAGATGTCGAAGTCCGATGCGTCGGACAATTCGCGCATCAACCTCACCGACGACGCCGACACCATCGCGCAGAAGATCCGCAAGGCGAAGACCGATCCGGAGCCGCTGCCGACGGAAGAGAAGGGCCTGGAAGCGCGCCCCGAGGCCGACAACCTCGTCGGCATCTTCGCCGCGCTGTCCGGCCGCTCCAAGGCCGACGTGCTCCGCGAATTCGGCGCCGGCCAGTTCTCCAGCTTCAAGAACGCGCTGGCCGAGCTGTGCGTGACCAAGCTCGCGCCGATCGCCGGCGAGATGAAGCGCCTCGTCGCCGACCCCGGCCATATCGACACCATCCTGAACGAGGGTTCCGACCGGGCCCGCGCCATCGCCGACGAGACCATGAAGCTCTCAAAGGACATCGTCGGCTTCATCCGCCGGCGATAGAGAGACCGCATCGATGAGAGCGCCGGACCTTCCCAGAGACGGCTGGCGCCTCAACGATGGCGAGGAGCGGCATCGCGAAGCGCCCGCGACGTTCCAGATTCCGGACCTTGCCGTTCGCAAGATGCTCCGGGTGGGCGATTACGCCAAGCTGATCTTCGAGATCACCGTCGAGGGCGACGAATATCCGGCCGTCGAACGGATGTGGGTGATCGTCCGCGAGCACACGCCGGACGGCTATATCGGCATGCTCGCCAATCAGCCGCACTCGATCGCTGAAAACGGCGAATTCTGGCACGGAACCGAGCTTCCGTTCGAATACCGGCATATCATCGCGGTGCAGCCCGGCGACGCGGAGAGTGTTGCGGCCGCAAAGGCGCCCGCGCCGATCCCCTGGGACCGATCGGTCTGAACGCGATCATTGACGCCGCTTGTCGAAAGCGGCTGCGGCGTGGCAGCATATCGGTCTTGCACATTCCGGGACATGCATGACCAGCAAGCGACTTTGCTTCGAGCCGGGTCACAAGCCCAAATGCCTCGTCATCGTCGACGACAGCGCCGAATGGGATCGCGCGGTCTATTACGCCAGCCGCTGGGCGATCCGCGCCGGCGGCGGCGTGGTGATGCTGCGCATCATCGAGCCCGAAGAGCAGACACAGGAATGGCTTGGTGTCGCGGAGATCATGCGCGCCGAGGCATATGAGGCCGCCGAAGCCGCGCTCGACCGCGCCGCCGGGAGGGCCAACGGCATCGCCGCGATCACGCCGGAACGAGTGATCCGCGAAGGCGCGGCCATGGAACAGCTGCTGGCGGTCATCGACGAGGACCCTGATATCGCCATGCTGGTGCTCGCCGCCAATCCCGGCGCGGAGGGTCCGGGGCCCCTGGTCTCGCTGCTCGCGCATGCGCTCGGCACGTTCCCGGTGCCGGTGACGGTCATTTCGGGCGCCCTGAGCGACCAGAGCGTGGATTCGCTGTCGTAGCTGCTTACCCTCCCCTGGAGGGGGAGGGTCGATCGCGCGCAGCACGAGCGGGGTGGGGTGACGGTCCCTCCACCTCGAACAGTGCCCGTGTGGAGAGATCACCCCACCCCGGCGCTTCGCGCCGACCCTCCCCCTCCAGGGGAGGGTAAGAGCCCACCTAACCCGCTGATATAACGAGGAAACGCCTTCGCCTCCCCTTGATCGTGCGTTCGCCGTCGCCATCTGCTAGGGAAGAGAGCACGCGCCGGCCTTGAACCGGCGACGTCTGGAGAAAACCATGTTCATTCAAACCGAAGCCACCCCCAATCCCGCCACGCTGAAGTTCATTCCCGGCCGCGTCGTGACCGACGGCAACCCCATGGAATTTTCGAGCCGCGAATCGGCCGTGCGTTCGCCGCTGGCCGAAAAGCTGTTCGACGTGCCCGGCGTCACCGGCGTGTTTTACGGATCGGATTTCATCACCGTGACCAAGGCGAGCGGTGAATGGCAGCAGCTCAAGCCCGCGATCCTCGGCGCCATCATGGAGCATTACATGTCCGGCGCGCCGCTGCTCGCCGACGGTGCGGCTCAGGGCGATGTCGATCTCGACGACGAGGACGAGTTCTTCGACGAGTCCGATGCCGAGACGGTCGACATGATCAAGGACCTGATCGAGACCCGCGTGCGGCCAGCGGTCGCCAATGACGGCGGCGACATCACCTTCCGCGGCTTCAAGGACGGCGTCGTCTATCTCAACATGAAGGGCGCCTGCTCCGGCTGCCCGTCATCGACCGCCACGCTCCAGCACGGCATCCAGAATTTGCTGAAGCACTTCGTGCCGGACGTGGTCGAAGTCCGGCCGATGTGAGACGTGCCGTAGGGTGGGTTAGCCGAAGGCGTAACCCACCACTTCGATATTCGCGTGGACAGTAAAGAGGTGGATTACGCCTTCGGCCAATCCACCCTACGAGACCCCTCCTACGCCGCCCGGCCGATGCTCGCTGCTTCTTCCGCGGCCTTGCGCATGTTCGCCGACATCTCGCTGGTGACCGTGCTCTGCTCCTCGACGGCGGCGGCCGTTGACGAGACATATTCGCTGACGCCCTGGATCGCGCTCTTGATCTGCTCCAGCGCCGCGACGACGTCGACCGAGATCCCGCTCAGATTGCCGATCTCCTGCTCGATCCTGTCGGCGGCCTGCTTGGCCTGATTGGCGAGGCTCTTCACTTCCGACGCGACCACGGCAAAGCCGCGGCCGGCCTCGCCGGCGCGCGCGGATTCGATGGTCGCATTCAGCGCCAGCAGATTGATCTGGCCGGTGATGTTGCCGATGAGCTGCACGATCGTGCTCATCGACTCCGCCGCCCGCGTCAGCCGGTGCGCCTGCTGGTCGGCGGCCTCGACCCGATCGACCGCGGTCGATGCGGTCTCGCGCGAGCGCGTCATCGCCTCCGCGATCTCGCGCACCGAGGCGTTGAGCTCCTCGGCGCCGGCGGCGACGGATTCCATCATGTCGCGCACCTTCTCGCTGCGCTTGCGCGCAATCACCTGGTCGGTGGTGTCGGAGGCGTATTTCACCACCTTGAACGGATTGCCGTTGAGATCGCGGATCGGATTGTAGGAGGCCTGGATGAAGACCTGCCGGCCGTCCTTGCCGACGCGCTGATATTCGCCGGACTGGAATTCGCCGGCGTTCAGCCTGGCCCAGAAGGCGCGATAGGCTTCGCTGTCGCGATCCTCCGCGCCGACGAACATGCTGTGATGCCGGCCGACGATCTCGGCCAGCGTATAGCCGAGCGCGCCGAGGAAGTTCTCGTTGGCGGTCAAAACCTTGCCGTCCATGCTGAACTCGATCACGGCCTGCGACTTGCCGATGGCCTCGATCTGCCCGGCGAAATTCGCATTCGACAGCTTCTGCGCGCTGACGTCGGTGGCAAACTTCACCACCTTGAACGGTTTGCCGGCGTCGTCGAGGATCGGATTGTAGGAGGCGAGAATCCAGATCTCCTTCCCGCCCTTGCCGAAGCGCTTGTACTCGCCGGACTGGAATTCACCGCGCGCGAGCTTGGCCCAGAATTCGCGATAGACCGCGCTGTCGCGCTCGCCGGGTCCGGTGAACATGCTGTGATGACGGCCCTGGATCTCGTCGAGCCCGTAGCCCAGCGTAGCCAGGAAATTCTCGTTTGCGGTGATGATGGTGCCGTCGAGAGCGAACTCGATCACCGCCTGGGCGCGGCCGATCGCAAAGATCTTGCCGGCGTCCTCGAGGCTGCGGATCTTGCGCGCGGTGATGTCGGTGGCGAACTTGACGACCTTCACCGGCTTGCCCGCCTCGCCGATGATCGGGTTGTAGGACGCCTGGATCCAGATCTCGCGGCCGCCCTTGCCGAGCCGCTTGTACTCGGCGGATTGATATTCGCCGCGGCCGAGCCGGGCCCAGAACTCGCGATAGGCAGCGCTGTCATGCTCCTCCGGCATCACGAACATGCTGTGGTGCCTGCCCGCGATCTCGTCGAGCCGGTAGCCCATCGCGTCCAGGAAATTCTGATTGGCCGTGATGATGGTGCCGTCGAGATGAAATTCGATGACTGCCTGCGACTTGCCCAGTGCAATGACCTGAGCCAAAGCCTCTCTTGCCGAAGAACCGCTTCGCCAAAAAGACATAAATGAATCCTTCCAAATGACCGAAACGGGCGCGGCTTGATCTGCCGATGCACCGTCCGAGTCGCCGTTGACTCGTTCTCCCGCCGCCCGACCGTGTCATTGGTTCACTAACGATTATTTAAAATGCTATTATTTCAAAGACTTAGGCGTCCCTAAGGTTGCAAATCCATGCATCTGCTTCAAAAAAAGGGCGCGAAGACTTTACCGACTTCGCGTCCACGTAGAATTACGGGACCGATCGTGCGCCTGTCGAGAAATCAAACTTGCACTGGTTCGACCGCGGCCCAACCGACTAAGCTGATTCGATGCTGATCCTTGCCATCGACACTGCACTTGAGGCGTGCGCGGCCGCCGTGCTCGACACCGACGCCGGCGAGCTCCTCGCCCAGGAGTCGCAGCTCATGAAGCGCGGCCATGCCGAAGCGCTAATGCCGATGATCGCGCGCGTGATGCAATCGGCCAATCTCGCCTTCACCTCGCTCGACCGCATCGCCGTCACGGTCGGCCCCGGCAGCTTCACCGGCCTGCGCGTCGGCATTTCCGCGGCACGCGGCCTTGCGCTCGCGGCGAAACGGCCGGCGGTCGGGCTGACCACGCTGTCCGCCTATGCCGCCGCCGTCGTCGGCCAGAGCAAACCGGCGCCGGTGATTTCCGCGATCGATGCCCGCCACGATCACGTCTATTTCCAGATCGTCGCCGGCGACGGCAGCCAGCTGGTGCGGCCCGCCGTCGCGCCCATCGACGAGGCAATCGCGGCCTCCCAATTCGGCGCGCCGCATCTGGTCGGCAATGCCGCGAACATCCTCGCCGACCGATGGCCGAAGGATGCGCCGCAGCCGGTCGCGGTCGACGCGCAGCCCGCGCCCGACATCGGCTGGGTCGCCTGGCTTGGCGCAGCGGCAGATCCCGAGACGACGTCGGCACGGCCATTCTATCTGAAGGCGCCCGACGCAAAGCCGGCCGTAGCTCTACAGCTCGCACAAGCCGCAAGCTCATGATCGGATGGTTGTCGGAATGGTGGCGCGGCGGCACCGCCGCCGTCGAGCCCGCGTCGGCCCGCGATGCCGCGCGACTGGCGCAGCTTCACGGCGCCTCCTTCGCGCACGGCTGGGGCGAAGGCGAGTTCGAGAGCATGATGAGCGAGCGCAACACGCTCGTGCACCGGCTGCGCCTCGGCCGCAAGACGATCGGCTTTGCCGTTTCGCGCATCGGCGCGGACGAGGCGGAGATTCTCTCGATCGCGGTCGACCAGGCCTGTCGCGGCCGCGGGCTTTCCCGCACGCTGCTGATGACCCATCTCGGCCACCTCGCAGGCCGCGGCGTGCGCACGATATTTCTCGAAGTTGAGGAAAATAACCAGCCGGCCCGGCGGCTGTACGACCGGGCCGGATTCATGGTGGTCGGACGCCGCGAACGCTACTATAAGCAGCCGAACGGGGAACAATTGAACGCCCTTCTGATGCGGCGTGACTTGTCGTAACATTGATGGCAGAAAGCGCCCCCGTCAGGCAGACAGATATGACCGCACTGAAACCTTCTTCTGCATCCAAGGCGTCCGGCATCGAGGCGCGCTGTGCCGCCACCGGCATGCGCATGACCGAGCAGCGCCGCGTCATCGCGCGCGTGCTCGCGGAGGCGGTCGATCATCCCGACGTCGAGGAATTGTACCGGCGCTGCGTCGCCGTCGACGACAAGATCTCGATCTCGACCGTGTATCGCACCGTCAAGCTGTTCGAGGATGCAGGTATCATCGAACGCCATGATTTCCGCGAGGGCCGCGCGCGCTACGAGACGATGCGCGACAGCCATCACGATCATCTCATCAATCTGCGCGACGGCAAGGTGATCGAGTTCACCTCCGAGGAGATCGAGAAGCTGCAGGCGGAGATCGCCCGCAAGCTCGGCTACAAGCTGGTCGATCACCGGCTCGAGCTCTATTGCGTTCCGCTCGACGACGACAAGCCGACATCTTGATATAGTGCCCATCAATCTCATCATCTTCGATTGCGACGGCGTGCTCGTGGACAGCGAGGTCATTTCCTGTCGCGCGCATGCGAATGCTCTGACCCGGCACGGCTATCCGATCAGCTCGGAGCAGGTGTCCAGGCGTTTCCTCGGCCGTTCGACAAAGCAGGCCAATCTCGAGATCGAGACCGAGCTCGGCCGCAAGCTGCCCGAGGCCTATCACGGCGATCTGCAGGACGAGCTGTTCCGCTCGTTCGAGGCCGACCTCGAAGCGATCCGCGGCATCCACGACGTGCTCGATGTGGTGACGCAAGCGGTCTGCGTCGCGTCGAGCGGTTCGCATCAGCGCATGCAGGTGAGCCTCGGGAGCACCGGCCTCCATGAGCGCCTCGCTCCAAACATCTTCTCGTCCTCGCAGGTGAAGAACGGCAAGCCGGCGCCCGACCTGTTCCTGTTCGCGGCAAACCAGATGCGCGTGCCGCCGGAGCGCTGCGTCGTCATCGAGGACAGCCTCGCCGGCATCGCCGGCGCGCGGGCGGCAGGCATGACCGTATTCGGCTTCTGCGGCGGCAGCCATTGCGGGAACGGCCATGCCGAGACCCTGCTTCAGGCCGGCGCCAACCTGACTTTTGCCGACATGCATCAGCTCCCCGAGCTGGTCCGGCGGGTCGAGGCGGAGGCCCTGGCGGGCTGATGCACTGTCATTTCGGGGCGATACGCAGCATCGAACCCGAAATCTCGGCCAAAACCTCGGGATTCCGGGTTCGATCGCTCTGCGATCGCCCCGGAATGACCGTAGGGAGCCGCAATCGCTGGATTTTCGGCCCTCCAGGCTATATTTGAGGGCCGTCCTCCACCGCCATTTCCGGGTTCCATGACGCCGCCGCGCAAGCTGCACATCAAATCATATGGCTGCCAGATGAATGTCTACGATGCCCAGCGCATGGTGGACACGCTGGCTCCGGAGGGATTCGTCGAGACCGGTAGCGCCGAGGAGGCCGACCTCGTCATCCTCAACACCTGCCATATCCGCGAGAAGGCCTCCGAGAAGGTCTATTCCGAGCTCGGACGGCTGCGCGTCGCCAAGGACGAGGCCGCACGCGAGGGCCGCGCGATGCAGATTGCGGTCGCAGGCTGCGTCGCGCAGGCCGAAGGTGGCGAGATCACCCGCCGCGCGCCCGTCGTCGACGTCGTGGTGGGACCGCAGAGCTATCATCACCTCCCCGAGCTTCTGAAACGCGCGCGCGACGAGGGCCGCGCGATCGAGACCGAGTTTCCCGCGGCCGACAAGTTCGGCTTCCTGGCCCAGCCGAAGCCGGATGCGATCCGCGCGCGCGGCATTTCCGCGTTCGTCACGGTGCAGGAGGGCTGCGACAAGTTTTGTACGTTCTGCGTCGTGCCGTACACGCGGGGTTCGGAAGTGTCGCGCCCCGTCGCGAAAATCGTCGACGACGTGAAGCGCCTTGCCGACAACGGCGTACGCGAGCTCACGCTGATCGGACAGAACGTCAACGCCTATCATGGCGAGGGGCCGGACGGAAAAACCTGGCCGCTCGGGCGCCTCCTCGAGCATCTGGCAACGATTCCCGGCATCGCGCGGCTGCGTTATTCGACCAGCCATCCCCGCGACGTCGATGACAGTTTGATTGCGGCCCACCGCGATCTCGCGGCCTTGATGCCGTTCGTGCACCTGCCGGTGCAGTCGGGCTCGGACCGGATTCTGGCCGCCATGAACCGGAAACATACCGCCGATGATTATCGGCGTGTTATCGACCGTTTCCGTACCGCTCGCCAAGACATTGCTTTTTCATCGGATTTCATCGTCGGCTTCCCCGGCGAGAGCGAGCAAGATTTTCTCGCCACACTCGCGCTTGTCACGCAAATCGGCTACGCTGCGGCTTATTCGTTCAAATACTCCGCCCGGCCGGGAACGCCGGCCGCGGATATGCAGGAGACGGTGTCCCCCGCCGAGATGGACCAGCGATTGGAGCGGCTCCAGGAACTGATCGACAGCCAGCAATCGGCCTTCAACAAGGCCGCGATTGGCTCAACGGTCGACGTGCTGTTCGAGCGTCCGGCGCGCAAGGACGGCCAGATCGTCGGCCGCACCGCCTTCCTCCAGCCTGCCCACGTCATGGCCTCGGCCGACATCATCGGACAGATCCTGCCCGTGCGGATCGACAGCCTCGAGCGCTACAGTTTCCTCGGCGAGCTCGCGACGGCGCGCAATGCGCGCGAGCCCGCTTTATCGCAAGCCATCGGAGCCTGAACCCTTGCCAAAAAGCGCATCGGATTCGTCTTCTATCGCTCCCAGCCGCAAATTTGACCGCGACATGCAAGTTCCGCCCGAGACCCAGGTCGTCATCGATTTCGACGACAACCGCGCCGCTTCCGCGCTGGTCGGCCCCTACGGCCAGCACCTCGCGCAGATCGAGCGACGACTCGGCGTCGTCGTCGATTCCAAGGGCAACCACATCACCATCGGCGGCACCCGCGACGGCTGCGACGCCGCGCGCCGCGTGCTGGAGATGCTCTACGCACAGGCCGTGAAGGGCCAGGACCTCGACCAGGGCGAGGTCGAAGGCGCGATCCGCGCCGTGATCGCCCAGGGCTCGCTGTTCGAGTTCGACGCCAAGTCGGCGAAATCGACCTTCGACAGCATCAATTTGCGCAAGCGCCCGGTACGCGCGCGCACCGCTGCGCAGGACTCCTACATCCGCGCGCTGAAGCGCCATGAGCTGGTGTTCGGCATCGGACCGGCCGGCACCGGCAAGACCTGGCTCGCCGTGGCGCACGCCGCGCAGCTGTTCGAGCGCAAGGAGGTCGACAAGATCATCCTGTCGCGTCCGGCGGTGGAGGCCGGCGAGCGGCTCGGCTTCCTGCCGGGCGATCTCCGCGAGAAGGTCGATCCCTATCTGCGCCCGATCTACGACGCGCTGTACGACCTCATGGACGCGCGCATCGTCGAGCGCGCGCTGCAGACCGGCGAGATCGAGATCGCGCCGCTCGCCTTCATGCGCGGCCGCACGCTGACCAATGCCGCCATCATCCTGGACGAAGCGCAGAACACCACGTCGATGCAGATGAAGATGTTCCTGACGCGTCTCGGCGAGAACAGCCGCATGATCGTGACGGGCGATCCCTCGCAGATCGATTTGCCGAACGGCCAGACCTCGGGTCTTGCCGAGGCAACGCGCCTCCTGGGCGGCGTCGAAGGCATTGCCCAGGTTCATTTCAAAGCCGAGGACGTGATCCGCCACGAGCTCGTGGCGCGGATCGTCGCCGCCTATGAAGGTTCGCCGCAGCGGCCGGCCACGGATAAATCCTGACGGGACAACAGCCGGACCATACGGGCGCGGACACGGCGCCTGATCGTTCCGAACAAAGACAATGTCACACCCCAACCTTCCCATGACCGAGGTCCTCGTCGTTGCCGATTGCTGGCAGCGCGAACCTGATTCCGAAGCCGTGATCCAGCGCGCCGTCGCCGCCGCCGCCGAGAGCGTCGACGAGGACGTCGCCGACGCCGAAGTGGCCGTGATGCTGACCGATGATTCCGGCATCCGCACCCTCAACAGCAACTGGCGCGGCATCGACAAGCCGACCAACGTGCTGTCGTTTCCCGCACTCCAGCCCGAGGGCGAGTGGAAGGAAGGCGATGCGCCGCGCATGCTCGGCGACATCGCGATCGCCTACGAGACGATGCGGCGCGAGGCGGACGAGGAGCACAAGCCGTTCGACCACCATTTGAGCCATCTCGCCGTGCACGGGTTCCTGCATCTGATCGGCTACGATCACGAGAACGACGACGACGCCGAGGAGATGGAAGCGCTGGAAACGCAGATCCTGGCTCATCTCGGCATCCCCGATCCCTATGCCGACCGCCCGGGGACGCACTGAGATGCCCGACTCCGAGCCAACCCACGACAATCCGCGCAACACGGCCAACCTGCCCGCCGTGGTGACGCCAGGCGAGGTGCTGCGCCCGACCGCCGAAGGCTGGCTGCTGCGCGCCATCCGCACGCTGTTCGGCTGGAAGGCCGGCTCGGTGCGCGACGATCTCCAGGTCGTGCTCGACGCCACGACGCCCGACGACACCGGCTTCTCCGCGGTCGAGCGCACCATGCTGCGCAACATCCTCGGCCTGCACGAGCGCCGCATCGCCGACGTCATGGTGCATCGCGCCGACATCATCGCGGTGAAGCGCGACATCCCGCTCGGCGAATTGATGGACCGCTTCGAGAGCGTCGGTCATTCGCGCCTCGTGGTCTACAACGAGACGCTCGACGATCCCGTCGGCATCGTCCACATCCGCGATCTGCTCGCCTTCATGACGGCACGGGCGCGCGTGTCGGAGGCCACCAAGACCAAGCGCAAGAAGCCGCCGCCGGCCGGGCTCGATTTGAAGGCCGTGGACCTCGCGCTGCCGCTCGAGGACGCGCGCATCATTCGCAAGCTGCTCTATGTGCCGCCGTCGATGCGGGCGATCGACCTGCTCGCGCAGATGCAGGCGACGCGCATCCACCTCGCGCTGGTCGTGGACGAATATGGCGGCAGCGACGGGCTGGTCTCGATCGAGGACATCGTCGAGCAGATCGTCGGCGAGATCGACGACGAGCACGACAGCGACGAACCGCCCTCGATCGTGCGCCTGCCGGACAACGCCTTCATCGCCGACGCCCGCGCCAGCCTCGACGACGTTCGCGAGGTGATCGGCGCGGACTTCGTCACCGGCGAGGCCGGCGAGGAGGTCGAGACGCTCGGCGGCTATCTCGTCAGCTTCGTCGGGCGCCTGCCGGTGCGCGGCGAGGTGATCTCGGGCCCCGGCAATTACGAGGTCGAGGTGCTCGATGCCGATCCGCGCCGCGTCAAGCGGCTGCGCATCGCGACGCGGAAGGAACGGCCGGCGCCGCGCACCCAGCGCGAGAGCCGGCGCCGCGAGGCCGCGCCGGAGAGCAACCAGCCGCCGTCGAGTGACACGCCGACCCCGCCGCCCAGCGACGGGACCGGGCCGCAGTGAGAGCGTTCCAGCGATTTAAGCAGATTGCGCTTGCCATCATCCTGACCTGGGGCTGGAAGCGTGCGCTCATCGCCATCGCGTGCGGCGCGCTGTCCGTGCTGGCGCTGGCGCCGTTCAACCTCTTTCCCGTGCTGTTCATCACGTTCCCGGTGCTGGTCTGGCTGATCGACGGCGCCGGCGCCGGACGATATGGCGGCGTGCCGGCCGCAGCGCTGACCGGATACTGGTTCGGGCTCGGCTATTTCGTGCCCGGCCTCTACTGGATCGGCTACGCCTTCTTCGTCGACGCCGACATCTTCGCCTGGCTGACGCCCTTCGCCGTGCTGGGCCTGCCGGCCTATCTCTCCATCTTCACGGCCCTTGGTTTTGCGCTGGCGCGGCTGCTCTGGACCAAGAACGCCACGCGCGTGCTCGCGCTCGCAGCAAGCCTCACCATCAGCGAATGGCTGCGCGGCCATGTGCTGACGGGATTTCCCTGGAACGCGTTCGGCTATGCGCTGTCCGAGCCGCTGGCGCTGGCGCAGACCGCGTCGCTGATCGGCCTGTGGGGCATGACGTTCCTGACGGTTGCGATCTTCGCAAGCCCGGCGGCGCTAATCGACCGCACGCCCGATCGCAGCATTGCGTGGCGCGCACCGGCCGGGGCAACCGCGCTTCTGATTGTCATGAGCATCTTCGGCGCGATCCGCCTGTCGCTGCATCCGACCACGATGGTCGCGGGCGCCAAGCTGCGCCTGATGCAACCGAACCTGCAGCAGGACGCGAAGTTCAACTACGCCGCCAAGGCGGAGGTGATGAAGAAATACCTCGCGCTGTCGGACCGCGCCTCCGGGCCGCAATCGACCGGCGTGCGCGACGCCACCATCCTGATCTGGCCGGAATCCGCGTTTCCGTTCTTCCTCACGCGCGAAGCCGACGCGATGGCGCAAATCGCCGACCTGCTGCCGAAGGGCACGGTGCTGATCACCGGCTCGGTCCGCGCGCCCGATCTGCCGCGCGGCACGCCGATCACACGCGCGTATAATTCGATCTACGTGATCGACCATGACGGCAGCGTGCTCTCGGTCTACGACAAGCTCCATCTCGTGCCGTTCGGCGAGTTCCTTCCCTATCAGGATCTGATGGAGAAGCTCGGCTTCGAACAACTCACGCGCGTGCGCGGCGGCTTCATTCCGGGGACCGTGCGTCACGCACTCAACGTGCCGGGCGCACCGAGCGCATTGCCTCTGATTTGCTACGAGGCGATCTTTCCCGGTGAGGTTGCCGGACGCAACGAACGTCCCGGCTGGATCGTGAATCTCACCAATGACGGCTGGTTCGGTATCTCGACCGGTCCCTACCAGCATCTCGAGCAGTCGCGGATGCGCGCGATCGAGCTCGGATTACCGCTGGTCCGCTCCGCCAATACCGGCGTCTCCGCCGTGATCGATCCGGTCGGACGAACAATCGCCAGCCTCGGTCTCGGAATCGAAGGCATTTTGGATGCAAGTCTGCCCGCCGCGATCCCGCCGACCGTCTATGCGCGGCTCGGCGACGTGCCCGCAGCCATGCTCGTCGCCCTGGCCGTGATTCTCGCGATGCGCCGACGTGTTGCCAAACGGCACCCCTGATTTCGCTGCTACGGCGAAGGCGGCCGGAATCCTTTGACAACCGTAGTCCCACGGTTGACGACTGCACCCGGGTTCCTCATTCTGCATCCGCTGCGAAAGACAGTGGGCGTTGCTAAATTTCTCCGCAATGTTTCCCAATAACAGGGTTTGATTTTTACGCTGCTGGCACCTGAGGCATCCAATCGATTGCGCTGAAGGTGGTGTTTGGAGGCTGAGGAAATGTCGAAAGCGCCCAACCCTGTTGACAAATATGTCGGCAGCCGCGTGCGTATGCGCCGCATCATGTTGGGCATGAGCCAGGAGAAGCTCGGTGAAGCTTTGGGCCTGACTTTCCAGCAGATCCAGAAATACGAGAAGGGCACGAACAGGGTCGGCGCGAGCCGCATCCAGCAGATCGCCGAGATTCTCCAGGTGCCGGTGTCGTTCCTGTTCGAGGGCGGACCGAGCGGCGTGGCCGGGCCGGATGGCTTCGCCGAAGGCGCTTCGCCCTCTTATGTCTCCGACTTCCTCGCGACCTCCGAAGGTCTCGCCTTGACCAAGGCGTTCACCCGAATCACCGATTCGAAAATGCGCCGCTCGATCGTCGATCTCGTCGAGCAGATCGCCGCCCGCGAAGGCCCCGACAAGCGCTGAGGCGCCATCTCATTCCGATTTGAGGCTGCGCCAAATCTGGCCTATGTCGTCATTTGCGGCCGCGCCGTGATGCGCGCCCTCACGGATGATCCGATTCAAAGGCATAGATGCGCCCATGGCGAGCTCCAACTGGTTCGATACCCAAACTATTCTCGACGGCATCCGGCGCTGGGTGGAGATCGAGACGCCAACCGAGGCGCCTGACCAGGTCAACAGATTGGTGTCGCTGGTCGCGGATCAATATCGCGACTTGCCCGTCACGCTCGAGCGCGTCGCCGGCATCGACGGCCGCGGCGATCATCTGCTGGCCCGCTCGACCTGGGGACAGGAGCAGCCGGGCATCCTGGTGCTGAGCCACCTCGATACCGTTCATCCCCTCGGCTTCATCGAGCGCCTTCCGTTCAAGGTCGAAGGCGACAGCGCGTTCGGCCCCGGCATCTACGACATGAAGGGCGGCGCCTACATCGCCCATCACGCCTTTGCCGCGCTCTGCGCCGGCGGCGATCGCTCGCCGCTCGGCATCACCCACATGTTCACCTCCGACGAGGAGATCGGCAGCCCGACGTCGCGGGCGCTGATCGAGAAAGAAGGGCGCAAGGCCAAATACGTGCTGGTGACCGAGCCGGCGCGCGACGGCGGCAAGATCGTCACCGGGCGCAAGGGCGTCGGACGCTTCCAGGTGTTCATCAAGGGCGTGCCTGCACATGCCGGCTCGCGGCCCGAGGACGGCCGCAGCGCGGTGCGCGAGCTCGGCAACGTCATCCTCGCGCTGGAAGGCATGAACGATCTCAAGCGCGGCGTCACCGTGAATGTCGGCGTAGTGCGCGGCGGCACGCGTCCCAACGTGACGCCGGAAGAGGCCTATGCCGAAGTCGATCTGCGCGTGCCGAGCTTCACTGATGCGGACGAGTTCGTCGGCAAGATTCTGGGGCTGACGTCGAAGACCGAAGGCGTCACCGTCACGGTCACGGGCGAGCTCAACCGCCCGCCTTACGAGAAGGGCAATGCGGGCGCCTCGCTCTACGAGCATGCCAGGTCGCTCGCCACCGAGATCGGCTTCGAGCTGATCGACACCTATACCGGCGGCGGCTCCGACGGCAATTTCACGGCCCCGCACACCGCGACACTCGACGGGCTCGGCGTCGACGGCAAGGGCGCGCACACCCATTATGAGCAGCTCTACGTCTCCTCGCTCGCACCGCGCGCGCGGCTGCTCCACCGCCTGTACCAGACGCTGCGATGAGCGAGCGCAAGTCGGACCCCGATCGTGACGACAGCGAGCGCGCGTTCTTCGGGCGGCGCAAGGGCCACAAGCTCAGGCAGCACCAGGCCGAGCTGATCGATCATCTGCTGCCGCATCTGTCACTCGACATCGCGCGCGAGGCGCCGAGCGATGCAAGCGAGATCTTCGATCCCGCGGCCGACGATGTCAGGCTCGAGATCGGCTTTGGCGGCGGCGAGCATCTTGCGGCGGAAGCGCAGCACTTCGCCACGACCGGCTTCATCGGCTGCGAGCCCTATGTCAACGGCATGGCCAAGATACTCGCGCAGATCGAGGCTGCCAACATCGCCAACATCCGCCTGTTCGCAGGTGACGCCGCCGAACTGCTGGCCTGGCTGCCGAAGGCGTCGCTGTCGCGGATCGATCTGATCCATCCCGATCCCTGGCCGAAGCGGCGGCACTGGAAGCGGCGCTTCGTGCAGGATCGCATGATCGCCGCGATGGCGCGCGTGCTGAAGGGCGGCGGCGAATTCCGCTTCGTCTGCGACATCGACGATTACTGCGCCTGGACGCTGTCGCATCTTGCGCGTTCGCCGGATTTCAAATGGCTCGCGGAGCGCGCCGACGATTTCCGGCAGCCATGGGACGGCTACACCATGACGCGCTACGGCCGGAAGGCCACGCGCGAAGGACGCAAGACGACTTACTTGCGGTTCAGGCGGGTGTAGATTTACGCGCGATCCATCCGCCGTCATGCCCGGGCTTGTCGGCCATGACGACGAAGACTGTACCTTGACTAGATCGTCTGCCGGTTGCGCCAGAAATTCACGACGCGTTCGGCCGTCGTCGGCATCAGGCGCGTGAAGTTCATGCGCGCGGCCTCGATATCGGCATCGGCGGGGGTGCGGTTGGGACCGTACCAGAGCAGGATCAGCGCGCGCACCGTCGGCCAGCCGAGATTGAGCACGCGGCCGAGGATCAGGATCGGATCGTAGCGGTCGCCCGCAATCAGACGATCGAGGATCGAGATGCGGATGCCGGCCATCGCCGAGAGCGAGGCGATCGCTTCCTCGTATTTGTGTGCCTTGGCGAAGCCGAGCAGCGCGCTCTCGCCGAGATGGCCCTCGCGATGCAAGGTCAGCACCGTGCGCTGCGCGCCCGAGAAATCGCGCCGCGGCCCCGGCGGCAATGCGGCCTCCTCGATCGCCGCCATCGCGCGCTTGATCTCGACCTGGCGCACCGGATTGACCACGCTGGAGAGGCGGCGGCGGATGACGTCGAGCGTGCCGTTGAGAAGCTCCTTCAGGTGCTCGCCGGAGAGGTCGGTGCGCTGGCCGATCTTGAGCGTCAGCACGCCGTCCTGCGCGGCACGCTTGACCAGCTCGGAATAGCTGCCTGGCGAAAACACCGCGCCGGCATTGCCCGCGGCGCGGCGCACGACGTCGCGATCGCCGCGCTCGACCAGCACGTCGGTGACGACGGCCGGCAGGACGGGGCGTTCCGTCATCGCGAGCAGATGGCCCTGGCCCTTCAGGCGCGCGATCTCGACCAGCGCGGCATCGTCGAGCACGGGTGAGCGGCGCAGCACCGGGCCCGCCACCATGATCTCGTTTTCGCGCGCGAGCTGGTTCACCAGATGCGGCGGCGCGTTGTCCAGCCGCGAGAAGCGCTCGGCGAGATCGACGCGCGAGGTGAGCTCGGCATGCGGCACGAGATCGATCAGGAGATCGTCGAAGAGGTCGATGAGCTCGGGACGGAGCCTTTCGGGATCCTGGAAGAACAGCTCGGCGATGGCACGCGCGATCTCGCCGCGGCGGCGTGGATCGCCGCGCTTGACGATAGCGTCCAGTCCAGGAATGAGCGACGTGGCAACGGTCATGAAAACACTAACTCGTACAGGGCACGCCGCGGGTGCGCCCTTGGTCCAAGCCGCCCCACAATCGAAGAATTTAGGCCTCGGAGATGAAAGAAGCGTTGCGCGGAAGACCGCAAACCGGGCGCAAAAAGCCCGATCCGGCCCGCGATGGGCCTTGTCCGCAGGAGCGGAAAGGGCTATATCAGCGCCAATTCATCTTCTCATACGATCCGCGTAGTGAGAGTGGGCCCGAAAGGACCCGCTCTTTTTTATTACCTGAACGCGGGTTGGCGGAAGATCCGGCCCGACGCGCTGTCGGGAGAGTTCCGAAGCGGGCTTTGAAGTCTTAACCAGGCCTTAACCCAAGCGTTAACCAACGAGCGCCTTGACCCCTGATATGACCGAACCGAACACTGGTTCCACGGATGCCGAATTGCTGGCCGAGCCGAGGCTCGTGGTCGAGCCGGGCGTGGCGGCACGGGTCTCTGCGGTCGCGGCTCCCGTGCTCGAAGGCATGGGCTATCGCCTGGTGCGTATCCGCATCTCCGGGGAAGCCGGCTGCACGGTGCAGATCATGGCCGAGCGGCCGGACGGCACGATGCAGCTCGAGGATTGCGAGGCGATCTCGCGGGCGCTGTCGCCCGTGCTCGACGTCGCCGACCCCATCGACCGCGCCTATCGCCTCGAGATCTCCTCGCCGGGGATCGACCGTCCGCTGGTGCGCCGTTCCGATTTCGAGCGTTATTCCGGCCATCTGGTGAAAATCGACATGGCGGTCGCCCATGAGGGGCGCAAGCGGTTCCGCGGCACGCTCGGTGCCGTCGAAGGCGACCGCGTGCATCTGCATCGCGACGACGTCAAGGCCGGCGACGATGCCGACGTTCTCCTGACGATGGAGGATATCGGCGAGGCGCGGCTGGTGCTGACCGACGAGCTGATCGCTGAGTCCATGCGCCGCGGCAAGGCCGAAGAGCGCCAGATGCGCAGGGATCTCGGCCTCGAGCCGCCGCTGGCACCGCACGCGAAGATCGGCGAAAAAGCCGCCAAGAACACCAAGCCGAAAAAGAAGCCGGCCCCGACCAATACGAAGAAACATCGCCTTGCCGCCGAACGCGCGCGGCGCGGCGAGATCGAGCCTGACCAAGGAGACTAGCCATGGCAGTCAGCGCCAATCGACTTGAATTGCTTCAGATCGCCGATGCCGTCGCACGCGAGAAATCGATCGACCGCGGCATCGTCATCGCGGCGATGGAGGACGCCATCGCCAAGGCTGCGCGGGCCCGTTACGGCAGCGAGACTGACGTTCACGCCGAGATCGACCCGAAGAAGGGCGAGCTGCGGCTGTCGCGCCACATGCTGGTGGTCGACAAGGTCGAAAACCATTCCAACCAGATCTCGCTGGTCGACGCGCAGCGCGCCAATCCGGGCGCCCAGGTCGGCGATACCATCGCCGACACCCTGCCGCCGCTGGAATACGGCCGCATCGCCGCGCAGTCGGCCAAGCAGGTCATCGTGCAGAAGGTGCGCGAGGCCGAGCGCGACCGGCAGTACCAGGAATTCAAGGACCGCATCGGCGACATCGTCAACGGCGTCGTCAAGCGCGTCGAAT
>Ga0102590_1001253_pt1 | contig 40029 bp, 31 predicted proteins | sample AraplaMF_Col_mMF_FD_76859 | JGI IMG/M metagenome (GOLD analysis project Ga0102590, IMG submission 76859) | Arabidopsis root microbial communities from the University of North Carolina, USA - plate scrape MF_Col_mMF | ecosystem: Host-associated > Plants > Roots > Endosphere | place: USA... | reverse complement strand
CCCTCGACATCGAGATGCCGAACATGAACGGCATCGAGTTCCTCGAGAAGATCATGCGCCTGCGGCCGATGCCGGTGGTCATGGTCTCCAGCCTGACCCAGGCCGGGGCCGAGATGACCCTGCGCGCGCTGGAGCTGGGCGCGGTGGACTGCGTGGGCAAGCCCACGACCGCCACCGGCACCGCCGAGGCCCTCCAGGAGGTGACCGAGAAGGTCAAGGCCGCCGCCCGCGCTTCGGTGCGGACCAAGGCCGACGCCGCTCCGGCCGCCGCCCGCCGCCAGAACTACCTGCCCTCGGGCGACATCGTGGCGATCGGCTCGTCGACCGGCGGGGTGGAAGCCCTGCTGACGATCCTGAGCCAGTTCCCCGAGACCGGCCCGCCGACGGTGATCACCCAGCACATGCCGGCCACCTTCACGGCCAGCTTCGCCGCCCGCCTCGACCGCGCCAGCGGCGCCAAGGTGCAGGAGGCCGTCGACGGCGCCCTGCTGGAGCCGGGCAAGGTCTATGTCGCCCCGGGCGGCGCGACCCACCTGGAAGTCGTCCGCTCGGCCGGGCTGCGCTGCCGCCTGGTGCAGGGCGACCCCGTCAGCGGACACCGTCCCTCGGTCGACGTGCTCTTCAACTCGGTGGCCCAGGCCGTCGGGGACAAGGCGGTCGGCGCCATCCTGACCGGCATGGGCCGCGACGGCGCGCAGGGCCTGCTGGCCATGCGCAAGGCCGGCGCCAAGACGGTCGGCCAGGACGAGGCCAGTTGCGTCGTCTACGGCATGCCTCGTACGGCTTTTGAACTCGGCGCGGTGGAGAAGCAGGTTCCCCTGTCCTCCATGGGCCAAACCATCCTCGATCTGGCCTCCGCGAGGCGATGAACCCATGCCCCAAGCAAGCACCATTTCCGTTCTCGTCGTCGATGACCAGCTGACCATGCGGGCGCTGATCCGCAATGCGTTGCAGCAGATCGGGTTCAAGGACATCCGCGAGGCCCCGGACGGCGAAGAGGCTCTCAAGAACCTCCTGGCCAAGCCGGCCAACCTGGTCATCTCGGACTTCAACATGCCCAAGATGGACGGGCTGGCCCTGCTGCGCGCCGTGCGCTCGCACCCGCCGATCCGCCAGACCGCCTTCGTCATGCTGACGGGCCGCGCCGACCGCGAGCTGGTCCAGCGCGCCGTGCAGTTCGGCGTCAACAACTACTGCGTCAAGCCGTTCACCGTTCAGGGCCTGAAGGAAAAGATCGAACAGGTCTTTGGCCAGCTGACATGATCGGACGGGACCCTCACCCAGACGACGCCTCCGGCCCGGCGGTCAAGGTCCACGTCACGCAAGGCGAAAGCCACGTGTCGTCGGACCCGAACGTGGTCATGACCACGGTGCTCGGCTCGTGCATCGCCGCGTGCCTGCGCGATCCGACGACCGGCATCGGCGGCATGAACCACTTCCTGCTGCCCGACGCGGGCGACCGCGGCAAGGACGGCGGCGACGCCGTGCGCTACGGCGCCTTCGCCATGGAACTGCTGATCAACGGCCTGCTGAAGAAGGGCGCGCGCCGCGACCGTCTGGAAGCCAAGATCTTCGGCGGCGGCAAGCTGTTCGACGGCCTTTCGGACGTCGGCGCCAGCAACGCCGCCTTCGCCGAGCGTTTCCTGCGCGACGAAGGCATCCCGATCGTCTCGTCCAGCACGGGCGGGCTGTCGGCGCGCCGCGTCGAGTTCTGGCCGGCGTCCGGCCGGGTCCGCCAGCGCCTGGTCGCCGTCGACAACGCCCCGCAGGACGTCCGTCGTCCCACGCCCGCTCCGATGCCTGCCGTGTCCAGCGGCGATGTGGATCTGTTCTGACGCCCATGACCGCACAGCCGCTCGCCACCAACGACGCCGACGACACCCGCGGGCAGCTGCCCGTGGGCGAGCTTTCGCGTCGGTTGGCGGCGGAGCTGATGGCGGCCGCGGCGATCTGCCGGGACTGCGAGCACATCGCCGGCGACCTGGCGACGGGCGGCGCGGCGCTGGAGAACCTGTCGCGGCTGCAGGCCCTGGATGAGCTGAGCCAGCGCCTGCACGGCCTGTCGGACGTCCTGGCCCGCATCGGCCAGCACGCCTCGGGCGAGTGGAGCATGGCCGTCGAGCCCCTGCTCGAAGGCCTGGGCCTGGCCGACCTGGTGGGCCGCCTGCGCGACGCCCAGGACCACGCGGGCTGGACCGCCGAGGCCGGCGAGCTCGACTTCTTCTAGACCCAGGTTCCAGCCCATGCGCGAACCGCTCCACGCCTCGACGCGGATCAACCTCGAAAAGGTCGAGGTGCTGCTGGTCGACGACAGCGCCCCGTCGCTGAACCTGCTGTCCCAGGTGCTGCTGGGCTTCGGGGTCGGCAACCTGACGCGGGCCGACAGCGCCAAGTCCGCCCAGACCCTGCTGCGCGAACGCACCTTCGACCTGGTCATCAGCGCCACCAACATGGCCGGGGTCGACGGCTACGAGCTGGTCAAGTGGCTGCGCCGCGGCGCCCTGGAGGCCAACCGCTACCTGGCCGTGATCCTGGTCTCCGGCCACACCCCGCCGTCGCACGTGTTCAAGGCGCGCGACGCCGGCGCCAACTTCACGATCGCCAAGCCGATCACCCCCAAGATCGTGCTGGAGCGCATCCTGTGGGCGGCCAAGGAAGACCGGCAGTTCATCGAGTGCGAGACGTATCTCGGTCCCGACCGGCGGTTCAAGAACGACGGTCCCCCCAACGGCGCCAAGGGGCGTCGTCGCGAGGATCCCCCGCAAGCCTTGCGCCCGCCCGGCGCCCAATCCGCCTCTTCGGGGGCCCTGGAGTCGCCCGACTCCGAGAAAGCCAAGTCATGACCGTCGCCCGCAAGTTCCGCGCTCCCAACCGCCTGTCGATGCTGGCCCGGGCCAACGGCGGCATGATGGCCAAGGACGCCCTGGCGGCCGCCGACGCGGCGCTGGAGCCGCTGCGCGCCGAGTCGCTGGCGGTGCTGGACGCCGCCCTGGCCGAGATCGAGAGCCGGTTCGGCAAGGCGGCCGCGGCCACCCGCGGCGACGGCGCCTTCCAGGACCTCTACACCCTGGCGCTGCGCATCATCGACGTCTCCGGCTTCCTGCCGGGCTCGTGCGTGGACCAGGCGGCGATCTCGTTCTGCGCCCTGGTCGACACCTGCTCGGAGGCCGGCGCGTGGCGCTGGGAGGCCATCGACGTGCACATCAATTCGCTGCGCCTGCTGCGCACGGCCGACCTGAACCCCGACCAGCGCCGCGCGGTGATCGACGGGCTCAACAAGGTCAGCCAACGGCGCATCGAGGATCTCTGAGGGCGCGCGGGGTCCTGTAACAAGCTTGGCTGGGTTGTGACCGAAACGACACGATTGCGACGCCGCTACGTTTCGCCACGCTTCAGCCATCTTGTGAACGGCGGTTTCATTTGATACCGCTTGCATTGCTACCGGTGTCAGGACAACACCTCACAAAGGTGTGACACCGGTGTCAAAAATGACGGCCCTCGAGGGCGGCCGCGCGGGAAGGAAGCGCGGACGTGTTCTAGGCCGGGCGGCGCGCAAGCGCCGTTCAGAAGAATGTGGTCACGGGAGGAGGATACATTGTCCCAGGTTTCCAAGACGCGCATCCGCGCGCTCAAACTCGGCGCCTCCGGCGGCGCCATGCTGATGGCCATGGCCATGGCCGGAGCTGCCGCGGCGCAAGACGCGCCCGCCGCCGCCCCCGCCGCCCAGCCGGAAGACAACGCCGTCGAAGCGGTTGTCGTCACCGGCTTCCGCGCCTCGCTGGCCAACGCCCTGGACATCAAGCGTCGTGAAAACGACCTGGTCGATGTCATCAAGGCGCAGGACATCGCCGACTTCCCCGACCTGAACCTGGCCGAGTCGCTGCAGCGCGTGCCGGGCGTGTCGATCGACCGCGACGGCGGCGAAGGCCGCACCATCACCGTCCGCGGCCTGGGTCCCGACTTCACCGTCGTGCGCCTGAACGGCCTGGAAGCCCTGGCCACCACCGGCGGCAAGGACAGCTCGGGCGGCGCCAACCGCGGCCGCCAGTTCGACTTCTCGATCTTCGCCTCGGAACTGTTCAACAGCGTCACCGTGCGCAAGTCGACCTCGGCCTCGAACGAGGAAGGCTCGCTGGGCGCCATCATCGACCTGCAGGCCGCGCGTCCGTTCGACTTCAGCGGCCCGGCCATGAGCATGGGCGCCAAGATCGGCTGGAACGACCTGTCGCGCGAGAACGACCCGCGCTTCACCTTCCTGGCCAGCAACCGCTGGGACACCGGCATCGGTGAGATCGGCGCCCTGATCTCGGTGGCCTACGCCGAGCGCAAGACGCTGGAAGAAGGCTCGTCGACCGGCCGCTGGGAAAACCCGTCGGTCGCCTTCAACTCGTCGACCGCGTTCCCCTGCACGGGCGCGGCCTACAACCCGGTCAGCGGTCCGCCCCTGACCTGCTCGCAGATCGGCACCGTCGTCGGCGGCACCAGCCCGACCACCCCGGCCGCGACCGGCACCGCCAACAACCTGTGGCACCCGCGCATCCCGCGCTACGGCCGCCTGCAGTACGACCAGAAGCGCCTGGGCCTGACCGGTTCGCTGCAATGGCGCCCGACCGAGAACTCGACCCTGAGCCTCGACGCGCTGGTGGCCAACTTCACCAACAACCGCGACGAAACCTATCTGGAAGTCATCTCGTTCAGCCGCAGCGGCGCGGGCATGCCCCAGACCGACGTGGTCAACTTCCAGGCCGACGACAAGGGCCACCTGATCAAGGGCACGTTCGACGACGTCGACGCCCGCGTCGAGTACCGCCACGACGACCTGAAGACCGAGTTCAACCAGTTCACCCTGACCTACGACACCAAGTTCGGTGAAGCCGGTCACCTGAACGTGGTCTACGGCCAGTCGCGCTCGATCCAGGACAACCCGGTCCAGACGACCTTCTCGTTCGATCGCTACAACAGCGACAACTACAGCTACGACTATTCGGCCAACGACAAGCTGCCCAACTTCAACTACGGCTTCGACCCGACCAATCCGGCCAACTTCGTCTACAGCCCCAGCAACGCCAACGGCGACCCGTCGCTGCTGCGCATGCGTCCCAGCAAGGCGGTCAACACCTTCAAGACCTTCCGGGCCGACGTCGACTACCAGATCCTGGACGGCTTCAAGCTGCGCTACGGCGGCGACTACAAGGAATACGGCTTCTCCTCGTGGGAGCAGCGCCTGTACTCGCGCAACCTGGCCACCACCGGCACCACCTTCACCGCCGAAGCGGCCTACGGCCTGCCGGCCGGCGTCACCGTGGCCGACGTCTCGCGCCTGATCACCGGCTTCGGCCGCGGTCTGGACCTGCCGTCGGGCGTGCCGACCTCGTGGATCGCGCCCGACCTGGACAAGCTGTCGAAGGTCCTCGACTACAACTGTAACTGCATCAACCAGTACGGCGACTTCCGCCTCAGCGTCCTGAACCAGCTGGGCGCCCTGCGCGAGATCACCGAGAAGGACACCGCCTTCTACCTGCAAGGCGACTTCGACTACGACATCTTCAACATCCCGGTGCGCGGCAACTTCGGCGTGCGCCAGGTGAAGACCGAGCAGTCGGCGACCGGCCACTACAACTCCGGCAACAAGACGGTGGCGGTCACCACCCCGTTCGGCGTCATCTCCGAACAGGTGGCCACGGACGCCGTCCAGACGGTGGACCGCGAGTACACCAACACCCTGCCGTCGCTGAACATCTCGGCCCAGCCGATGGAGAACCTCTTCATCCGCTTCGCGGCCGCCAAGGTGATGACGCGTCCGCAGCTGCCGAACCTGACCCCTGGCTTCACCGCCATGAGCCAGAGCAACCAGACCCTGACGCGCGGCAATCCGGACCTCAATCCGATGCTGGCGAACAACCTGGACCTGAGCTTCGAGTGGTATCCGGACAAGGAAACCCTGTTCTCGGCCGGCTTCTTCCAGAAGGACATCAAGTCCTACATCCAGCAGACCGCCGAGGTCATGACCTGGGCCGAGACGGGCCTGCCCGACAGCCTGCTGAGCAACGGCAACACCGCGGCGACCGAGTTCACGGTGACGACGAACGTCAACAGCCCGGGCGGCAAGCTGAAAGGCTTCGAACTGAGCGCCCAGCGCCCGTTCACCTTCCTGCCGGCTCCGTTCGACAAGTTCGGCGCGATCCTGAACTACACCCACGTCAAGAGCGACATCGCCTACATCATCAAGTCGCCGACCTACACCGCTCCGGGCGTGACGCCGCGCGTGCAGACCGCTCCGGCCGTGCTGGTCACCCAGCCGCTGGTCAACCTGTCGCCGGACGCCTTCAACGCCACGCTCTACTACGAAAACGGGCCGTTCAAGGCGCGTGTCTCGGGTTCGTATCGCGACCAGTACCTGATCCAGGTGGCCCCCTCGGCCACCAACAACAACGACGTGCGGATCAAGGAAGAGACCTTCAACCTCGACGGTCAGGTCAGCTACGAGTTCAACAAGTTCACGGTCACCTTCGAGGCGATCAACCTGACCGACCAGGAAGACAGCAAGGTCGACGACTCCACCCGACTGAGCTCGGAAGAGTACGTCCACTACGGCCGTCAGTTCTATCTGGGCGTGAAGTACAAGTTCTAGGTCGCATTCCTCCCCGAAACGACCAAAGGGCGCTGGTGCAAACCAGCGCCCTTCTTTTTTTGTCCCGCATCCATCGATCCGCTCATCCCGGCGAATGCCTGGACCCAGATCCTATGGCGGTGTGCGTGATTGGAGGGGCTCAGCGCCTTTGGCGTCAGCCTCGAAGTCATTCCATCTGGGTCCCGGCATTCGCCGGGATGAGCGGATTTATGAGTTCACCACCCCGTCGATCCACGTCCGGCGCACCTGGAGCGCGTCGTCCAGCAGCACCAGGTCGGCGGCGGCCCCGGCCTTGATCGCGCCGCGCCGGCCCGCCAGGCCCAGGAAGGCGGCGGGCGAGGCCGAGGCGATCGCCACGGCGTCCTCCAGCGACAGGCCCAGCATCGACACGGCGTTGCGGACCGCGCCGATCATGTCCAGGTCCGAGCCCGCCAGGGTGCCGTGGTCGTCGACGCAGACCCCGTCGACCACGCGGATGTGGCGGCCCTGCAGGTTGAAGTCCTTCTCGGTCATGCCGACCGTCGGCATGGCGTCGGTCACCAGCATGAAGCGGTCCAGGGGCCGCGTGCGCAGGGCGATCTTCAGGGTCACGGGGTCGACGTGGCGGCCGTCGACGATGATCCCGCACCAGGCGCTCTGGCTCTCCAGGGCCGCGCCGACCACGCCGGGCTCGCGGCTGGTCAGGGGCGACATGGCGTTGAACAGGTGGGTGAAGCCGGTCAGGCCGGCGTCCAGCGCCTTGCGCACCGTGCCGTAGGCGGCGTTGGTGTGGCCGGCGGCCACCGTCACCCCGGCGCTGGCCAGGCGGCGGACCATCTCGGGCGTGGTGGTCTCCGGCGCCAGGGTCACCAGGGTCTTGCCGCGCTTGAGCGAGCTGAGCAGGGCCACGGCCTCGTCGTCGAGGGTCCGGAACTTGCTGGAATCGTGGATGCCCTTGCGCTTCACATTGAGGAACGGGCCCTCGATGTGGACGCCCAGCACGCCGGGCACGCCGGCCTCGATCGCCTGCTCGGTGGCGCGCATGGCCGCGTCGACCACGGCCAGGTCGTCGCTGATCAGGGTCGGCAGGAAGCCGGTGGTGCCGTAGGGGCGGTGGGCCGCGCCGATGGCGGCGATCGCCTCGACGGTGGTGGCGTCGTTGAACAGCACCCCGCCGCCGCCGTTGACCTGGGTGTCGATGAAGCCGGGGACCAGCAGGCCGCCGTCCAGGTCGTGACGCTCGGCTTCCGCCGGCGTGTCAGCGCTGTCGATGAGGCCCTGGATCCAGCCGTCGGCGATCGCCACGGCCTTGCCGTCGACGATCCCCTCGGGCGTCAGGATGCGGCCATTAACGAGAACAGACTGCATCAGACGGTTTCTGTGACCTTGTTGAGGTGCGGAGGGCTGTCGGGATCGTAGCCGCGAGCCACCGAAAGCGCATTGGCCATCCGGTAGAAGCTCTGGATCATCAGGATCGGCTCGATCACGGGGTGCGCGGCCAGGGCCGGGAGGACCCCGGCGCCTGTTTCTCCGGCGCCCGCCAGGAGGACATCGGCGCCGCGTTCGGCCACGCCCTTGGCCATGGCGTCGACGCTGTCGCGGCTCTCGTCGTTCTGGGCGAAGACCAGCACCGGGAAGCCTTCCTTCACCAGGGCCATGGGCCCGTGCAACACCTCGGCGGCGCTGAAGGCCTCGGCGTGCAGGCCGCAGGTCTCCTTGAACTTCAGGGCCGCCTCCTGGGCGACGCCGAAGCCGACGCCGCGGCCCAGCACATAGAGGTTGCGGGCCAGCTTCAGGCGCTCGACGGCCGGGGTCCAGTCCAGGGTCCAGGCCTCGGCCAGCAGGGCGGGCAGGGTGGACAGGGCGGCGGTCAGGTCTTCGTCCCCGGTCCAGGCGGCGACCAGCTGGGCGATGGCCGACAGGGCGGTGATGTAGGACTTGGTGGCGGCCACGCTCAGCTCGGGCCCGGCGTGCAGCGGCAGCACCTCGTCGGCCAGGGCAGCCAGGGGCGAGGCGGTGTCGTTGACCAGGGCGATCACGAAGGCGCCGGCGGCCTTGGCGGCCTGGACGGCGGCCAGCAGGTCGGGGCTCTTGCCCGACTGCGAGATGGCCAGATAGAGCACGTCGCCCAGGTCCTGCTGGGCGGCGTAGACGGAGCTGACCGACAGGGCGGCCGACGAGGTCAGGACGCCGGTGCGGGTCTCGACCAGGTACTTGGCGAAGGTGGCGGCGTGGTCGCTGCTGCCACGGGCGCAGGTGACCACGGCGCGGGGCGGCTGGGCGCGCAGGCGCTCGCCGATCTTGGCGGCGCGGGCGGCGTTGGCGGCCAGTTGGGCGGCGACGGCTTGCGAGGCCTGGCCGGCCTCGAGGAACATGCGGGTCGATTCCGCCGTCAGCCTCGCCGGTTCAGCGGGGGGTGCGGGTCGGGTCAAGACGTTGGCCTCCAAAGCAGGCGTTCCCTTTACATAAGCGTGCGGGGCGGGCCCCGCTCAGTGCGTGGCCCTCAGCTGAGGGCGTTCAGTTCGGCGACGAAGTCGTAGGCGTCGCCGCGGTAATAGGACTGGGTCACTTCGACCGCCCGGCCGTCCGGCAGGAAGCTGCGGCGCTCGATCAGCAGCCCCGCGTCCTTGACCGGCACGCCCAGCAACTCGGCCTGCTCGGCGGTGAACAGCACCGCGCGCAGCCGCTGCAGGGCGCGGGCGGGGCGGTGGCCGGTGGCCTCCAGGGCCTCGTACAGCGACACGCCCACCACCTCGGCCGAGGGCAGGGCGAAGCCGGCGACGGTGGAATATTCCAGCGCCATCGGCGCGCCGTCGGCGTAGCGGATGCGGGCGAAGCGGAAGACCGGCGTGCCGGGCGACAGGCCCAGGGTCAGCGACTCCTCGGGCGTGACGGCGCCCATGGCCTTGCTGATCCATTCGCTGCGCGGGACGCGTCCGCGCGAGATCATGTCCTCGGTGAACGAGGTGAGCTTGGAGAAGCTCTTCTCCACGCGCGCGGCGACGAAGGTGCCCGCGCCCTGGCGGCGTGTCAGCAGGCCCTCGCTGACCAGGCCGTCCAGCGCCTTGCGCACCGTGATGCGCGAGATGTTGAACTCCTCGGCCATGTCGCGTTCGGCCGGCAGGGCGTCGTCGGGACCCAGCACCTTCTTCTGGATGGCCTCGCGCAGGGCGCGTTGCAGCTGCTTGTAGAGCGGGGCGTGGTCGTCGCCGGCCAGGCCGCCGATCCTCTCAGAAAACATCGTCAATTCCGCACCCCCGCGCAAAACCGCGCCACCCCGTGACCACCGGGATAGCATATGACCATTTTCGTACCAATAAGAACATGGTCTGCAATTGGTTCTTTTTTGGCCTTGTCATCCGATAAATTTCCGTCACAGTCGCCTTCCGAGGCCCGAGAAGTACCGCATTCTACGGATGTCCGCAGATAATTGGTATCAGATTGGGCTTGGGGTTCGGCTCCAGACCCAAGGGTCTGGAAAAAGGGGAGAAGCCGAGTATGCGAAATTTCCACAAGACCATTCTAACTGCGTCCGCCAGCGTTCTGGCGGTCGCGTTGGCCGCGCCGGCCTTCGCGCAGGACTCTACACAAGTCGACGAGCTGGTCGTCACCGGCATCCGGGCCTCGCTGCAGGCCTCGGTCGAAGCCAAGCGTAACGCCGACGCCGTGATCGACGTGATCACCGCCGAAGACATCGGCAAGTTCCCGGACAAGAACGTCGCCGAGTCGCTGCAACGCGTCCCGGGCGTCACCATCCAGCGTGAATTCGGCGAAGGCGAGCGTATCTCGATCCGCGGCACCGCGCCGACCCTGAACCGCACCCTGCTGAACGGCCACGCCGTGGCCACCGCCGACTGGTTCATTCTCGACCAGTTCAAGGCCAGCCGCAGCTTCAACTACCTGATGCTGCCGTCGGAAATCGTCGGCAAGGTCGAGGTCTTCAAGAGCCCGATGGCCGACATCGACGAAGGCGGCGTGGGCGGCACGGTCAACGTGCACACCCGCAACCCGCTGGACCTGGACCCGCTGACGGTCTCCGGTTCGCTGCAGGCCTTCCATGACGAGAAGTCGGGCGACACCGATCCGACCGCCTCGGCCATGCTCAGCTGGCACAACGCCGACAAGACGTTCGGCGTCCTGGTCGGCGGCATCTACGACAAGCGCCGCATCCGCCGCGACGGCATCGAGGTCCTGGGCTACCAGGCCGTGACCACGGCCACCGGCAACGGGACCAACATCACCGGCATCACGCCTGGCCAGACGGTCTACGCGCCCAGCCTGATCGGCTCGTCGCTGTTCACCCAGACCCGCGAGCGCAAGGGCGCCAACTTCGCCATCCAGTACGCGCCCAGCGACAAGTGGGACGTGAACCTGACCGGGTTCTACTCTCACATGGACGCCGACAACTTCAACCAGAACTACATGGCGTGGGTCAGCCAGAAGATCGGCGCCCTGGCCACGACGCCGACCGAGACCTTCAACATCACCAAGGTCAGCAACGGCACCGCCGTGGCCGGCAACTTCAACACCCCCGGCGCCAACGGCGTGGTGTTCGACGCCATCGACCGCCTGGCCCATACCAATGTCGGCTCGCTCGACCTGTCGGGCACCTGGCGTCCGGCCGACGGCTGGGAGTTCAGCGGCCGCGTCGGCTACACCAAGGCCAAGGGCGCCACCGACCTGCAGCCGTTCTGGGAAACCAACGCCGCGACCGGCCTGAGCTACGACCTGTCGGGCGGCCTGCCGAAGGTGAGCTTCACCGACATCAACCCCCAGACCGCCGACGACGAGATGTCGCTGGGCTGGGTGTCGGCCAACACCACCGTCAACGACGACGACGAGTTCTACACCTTCGTCGACGGCGAGAAGTTCCTGGACGGTGGCGTGTTCAGCTCGGTCAAGTTCGGCCTGAAGTACACCGACCACGACCGCGACGTGGTGCAGACCTACGGTCAGCGCCGCGCCCTGTTCGGCGCCAGCGCCTGCGGCGGCCACGCCTGCTCGCTGGCCGACGTCGCCGGCGGCCCGACGCCCAGCGACTACCTGGACGGCATCAAGGGTCCGGGCGTGCTCAGCTCTTACCTGACGGCCGACAAGAACAAGATCGAGGCGATCTACGCCGCGATGGGTCCGGCCACGATCTACGATCCGAACAACCCCAACACCGGCGGCTGCATCGGCCTGGCCAACTGCGACCACTTCGGTCCGCTCGAAAGCTTCGACTTCAACGAGAAGACCTTCGGCGGCTACGTGATGGGCAACCTGAAGGGCGACGGCTGGCGCGGTAACGTCGGCGTCCGCGTCGTCAACACCAAGATCGAGACCAACGCCTGGCGCGTCGGCGTCTCGGCGGGCACGCCGGGCGCGATCAACAACCCGTTCGGCCTGATGGCGCCGACCTCGGGCGAGAAGGAGTACACCGACATCCTGCCTTCGGCGAACTTCGCGTTCGACCTGAAGGACGACCTGGTGCTCCGCGTGGCCGCCGGCCGCGTCCTGGCCCGTCCGGACTACGCCCAGATGGCCGGCTTCACCTCGCTGACCGAGTCCCTGCTGACGGCCTCGGGCGGCAACCCGAACCTCGACCCGTATCGCGCCAACCAGTACGACGCGACGCTCGAGTGGTACTTCGCCCCGCAGTCGATCCTGTCGGTCGACTTCTTCTACAAGGACATCTCGACCTTCATCGTCCAGGGCGCGACGACCGAGAAGCTGCCGCTGCAGGCCGCCGCCAACGACCCGCGGGTCGTGAACCCCGCCAACCAGTGCGTGCTGCAATCGCCGGGCCTCTACAGCTGTAACTACAGCGTCGGCCGTCCGGTGAACGTGGCGGGCGGCGACACCAAGGGCTTCGAGGTCAACTTCCAGATGCCCATCTGGAACGGCTTCGGCGTCCTGGCCAACTACACCTACTCCGACGCCAGCTCGTCCACGGGCGTTCCGGTGCCGTCGAACTCGAAGAACATCTTCAACGTCAGCGGCTACTACGAGAACGACCGCTTCAGCGCCCGTCTGTCCTACAACTACCGGTCCAAGTTCTTCGTCGACTACGACGCCGAGCGCGGCTACCGGCAGCTGTGGTCGGACTCGATCGCCTCGCTGGACGCCTCGGCCAGCGTCAACCTGACCGAAAACATCTCGCTCAGCCTCGACGCGATCAACCTGACCGACGAGAAGCAGACCGACAACTACGACAACGATCCGAACCGTCCGGCCCGTATCTACAAGAACGGCCGCATGATCTTCGGCGGTGTCCGCTTCAAGTTCTAGTCCGCGTACCGGGCCTCCGGCGTCCGCGCCGGAGGCCCGTAGTTTCCTCCCGAGATCGTTGCATCGGAGGCGGCATGGTCCAGGATCGCGTCATGACCTGCCCGCCGCCGCCGATCGCGACCAAAGTCCTCCTGACTGCAAGCACGGAGCTGGGGCGGAGCGGTCAAACGCTCCGCCCGCTTTTTGCCGCCCCGTCCTTTCCGCATGTCAGCTGGTGAGCGACCTCTCATGACCTTTTCCGCCCTCAAGGCCTCGGCGATCCTTTCGGCGTCGGTGGCCGCCCTGGCCTTCGCCTCGGCGACCCATGCGGCTCAGCCCGTCCTGACCCTGACGCCGGCCCCGGCCCAGGCGACCCCGGGGCAGGGGACCTTCGCCCTGACCGCCAGGACCCGGATCTTCGTCGCCAAGGGCGACGTCGAGGCCCGCGTCGTGGCCGGCCAGCTGTCGGACATGCTGTTCAAGGCCCGCGGCCTGAAGCCCGCCGTCGTCGAGGGCGCGCCCTCCGCCGGCGAGGCGGCCATCGCCCTGGCCCGGGGCGCGGTCTCCAGCGACAAGATCGAGGCCTACAAAGTCGAGATCGCCCCGACCGGCGTCGTCATCACCGCCCCCAAGCGCGCGGGCCTGTTCTACGGCGCCGTCAGCGTCTGGCAGCTGGCCGTGCAGGACGCCGCCAAGGGGCCCGCCCAGCTGCCCGCCGTCGGCATCGACGACGCCCCGCGCTTCGCCTGGCGCGGCTTCATGCTGGACAGCGCCCGCCACTTCCAGAGCGTCGACACGATCAAGTCGATCCTCGACACCATGGCCGCCCACAAGCTGAACGTCCTGCACTGGCACCTGGTGGACGACCAGGGCTGGCGGCTGGAGATCCGGAAGTATCCGAAGCTGACCTCGGAAGGCTCCTGGCGCGTCCCGGCCGGGGCGGCGGGGCGCGACCCCAAGACCGGCAAGCCGATCCGCTACCAGGGCTTCTACACCCAGGACCAGGTGCGCGAGCTGGTGGCCTACGCCGCGGCGCGCGGCATCACCATCGTCCCCGAGATCGAGATGCCGGGCCACGCCCTGGCGCCGCTGGTGGCCTATCCCCAATACGGCATGACCAAGGCCCCGCCGCGCGCGAACATGGGCGACTGGGGCGTGTTCCCCTATCTCTACAAGCCCAGCGACGAGACGTTCGGCTTCCTGAACGACATCCTCGACGAGGTGATGGACCTCTTCCCGTCCGAATACATCCACGTGGGCGGCGACGAGGCCGTGAAGGACCAGTGGAAGGCCAGCCCCGAGGTCCAGGCCCAGATTCAGGCCCTGGGCGTCAAGGACGAGCACGGGCTGCAGAGCTGGTTCATCCAGCGCGCCGAAAAGCACATCAACAGCCGCGGCCGGCGGATGATCGGCTGGGACGAGATCCTGGAAGGGGGCCTGGCCCCCAACGCCACGGTCATGTCCTGGCGCGGGGTCGAGGGGGCGGTCGCCGCCGCCTCGCAGGGCCACGACGCGGTGCTGGCGCCCGACAGCACCCTCTACATGGACCGCCGCCAGAGCGCCTCGGCCGACGAGCCGCCCGGCCGGATCAAGATCGTCAGCCTCAAGGACGTCTACGACTTCGACGCCGCCCCGGCCGCCCTGACGCAGGCCCAGCGCGCCCACATCCTGGGCCTGCAGGCCAATTCGTTCACCGAGCACATGCGCACCGACGAGCGGCTGGAGAAGATGACCTTCCCGCGCCTGATCGCAGTGGCCGAGAACGGCTGGACGCCCGAGGCCGGCCGCGACTGGGACAGCTTCGCCGCCCGTCTGCCGGCCGAGATCGCCCGAATGGACGTACTGGGCATGGCCCACGACACCGTGCCCTACGAACCCCAGGCCACCCTGCGCCCCGCCGACGGCGGCCAGGTCTCGGTCGCCCTGGCCTCGGGCCTGGGCTTGGGCGAGATCCGCTACACCACCGACGGCAAGGCGCCGACCAAGGCCTCCAGCCTCTACGCGGCGCCCCTGAGCGTCGCGCCGGGCAAGACCGTCCGCACGCGGACCTTCCTGGGCGATGAGCCCCTGGGCCGGGTCCGCGACTATCCGGTCAGCCTGCTGGCCGCCCAGACGCGCAACAGCCACCAGCTCGAGATCTGCGGCAACGGCATCAACCTGTCGCTCGAGGACGACGCCCCGGTGAGCGGCCCGCGCGCGGTGTTCGCCGTCGACCTGATGAACCCCTGCTGGGTATGGAAGGGCGCCGACCTGTCGACCGCCCTGACCCTGACCGCCCGCATCGGCCAGGCGCCCTTCAACTTCCAGATCGGCGCCGACCGCGAGAAGATCCCGCTGCGCGCCCCGGCCACGCCCGACGGCGAGCTGGAGGTGCGGATCGACGGCTGCGCGGGCGAGCGGATCGCCGCCATCCCGCTGGGCGCCGCCGCCCGCGGGCCCGCCCTCGGAACGGTCGGCGGCAGGATCCCGGCCAAGGGCGGGGTCCACGATCTCTGCCTGACCTTTACAGCCAAGTCCGTCGAGCCGACCCTGGTGCTCGACAGCGTCTCCCTCACGGCCGCCGCCAAGAGCGGCCGGAACTGATCAGCAAGCAGGAAGCGTACCGGTGTCCAATCTCGTACTGTCCTCGCCGCTCAAGGGCTGGATCGCCCCGCTGGACGAGACGCCCGACGCGGTGTTCGCCGAGCGCATGCTGGGCGACGGCCTGGCCATCGACCCGCTGGGCTCGACCCTGCACGCACCCTGCGACGCGCGGGTGATCGCGGTGCACGGCACGCGCCACGCCGTCACCCTGCGGGCCGACAACGGCGCCGAGATCCTGATGCACGTCGGGCTGGAGACCGTCGGCCTGGGCGGCGAGGGCTTCGAGGTCCACGTCAAGGACGGCCAGGCGGTCAAGACGGGCGACAAGCTGATCAGCTTCGACCTGGACCTGCTGAGCCAGCGCGCCAAGAGCCTGATCACCCCGGTGGTGATCACCAACGCCGACGCCTTCCAGATCGTGCGCCGCGAGCAGGACCACGCCGCCGCGGTGGGCGACTTCCTGATGGAGCTGGCCCCGGTGAGCGGCGCCGGCGCGGTGCTGGCCATCGCCGAGGGCGAGGTGGCGCGCGAGGTCGTCGTGCCGCTGCAGCACGGCATCCACGCCCGCCCGGCCGCCCGCATCGCCGAGAGCGCCCGCAAGTTCGCCGCCGAGGTGGCCCTGGTCGCGGTCAACCGCCGGGCCAGCGCCAAGAGCCCGGTCGGGGTGATGTCGCTGGCCGTGCGCCACGGCGACCGCATCAGCGTCGTCGCCTCGGGTCCCGACGCCGACTTCGCCGTGGCCGCCATCGCCGAGCTGATCGAGGGCGGCATGGGCGAGAGCGCGGCCCTGCCGCCGACCGCCGCGCCCGCCGCCGTCGTCGAGGCCGTCCGCGCGGCCCCGCCCAGCGAGCCCGGCCTGCTGCGCGGGGTGATGGCCGCCCCGGGCCTCGCCATTGGCCAGGCCGTGCGCTTCGTCTCCAGCGACATCGTGGTGACCGAGGCCGGCGCCGGCGCGGGCCACGAGCGCGCCGCCCTGGAGGACGCCCTGGTCCAGGTCCGCGCCAAGATCGAGAAGTCGGCCGCCAAGGGCGACACCGCCCGCAAGGCGATCCTCGGCGCCCACCTGGCCTTCCTGGAAGACCCCGAACTGACCGCCTCGGCCCACCGGCTGATCGCCGACGGCAAGAGCGCGGGCTTCGCCTGGCGACGCGCCGTGGGCGGCTATGTCGAGGCCCTGCGCGGCCTGGGCGACCGTCGCCTGGCCGAGCGCGTCGACGACCTGATCGACCTGGAGCGCCAGGTGCTGCGCGCCCTGTCGGGCGAGGAGGACGAGGCCCGCGCCCTGCCGCCCGGTGCCATCCTGCTGGCCGACGAACTGCTGCCCTCGCAGCTGATGGGCGTGGAGGCGGGCCAGGTGGCCGGCTTCTGCACCGCCAAGGGCGGACCGACCTCGCACGTGGCCATCCTGGCCGCCGCCATGGGCATCCCGGCCATCGTCGCCGCCGGTCCGGGCGTGCTGGACGTCACCGAGGGCGCGGCCCTGATCCTCGACGCCGAGGACGGGTCCTTGCGCGTCGGTCCCGACGCCGCCCAGCTGGCCGCCGCCCAGACCGCCATCGCCGCCCGCCACGAGCGCAAGGCCGCCGCCAAGGCCGCCGCCCACCAGGAAAGCCGCACGGCCGACGGGACCCGCATCGAGGTGTTCGGCAATGTCGGCTCGCTGAACGACGCCCTGGCCGCCGCCGCCAACGGCGCGGAGGGCTCGGGTCTGCTGCGCACCGAGTTCCTGTTCCTGGAGCGCGAGACCCCGCCCGACGAGGACGAGCAGGCCCGCCAGTACCAGGCCATCGCCTCGGCCCTGGACGGCCGCCCGCTGATCATCCGCACCCTGGACGTCGGCGGCGACAAGGCCGCGCCCTACCTGCCGATCCCGGCCGAGGAGAACCCGGCCCTGGGCCTGCGCGGCGTGCGCGTGAGTCTGTGGCGGCCGCACCTGCTGAAGACCCAACTGCGCGCCATCCTGCGGGTCAAGCCGCTGGGCCAGTGCCGGATCATGGTCCCGATGATCGCCAGCCTCGACGAGCTGCGCGCCGTCCGCGCCGTGCTGGAGGAGGCCAAGCGCGAGATGGGGATCACCGAGCGGGTCGAGTTGGGGGTGATGATCGAGACCCCCGCCGCCGCCGTCACCGCCGACCTGATCGCCGCCGAGGCCGACTTCCTGTCGATCGGCACCAACGACCTGACCCAGTACGTGCTGGCCATGGACCGGGGCAATCCCGAGCTGGCCGCCCGCATCGACGCCCTGCATCCCGCCGTGCTGCGGATGATCGACCAGACCTGCAAGGGCGCGGCGCGCCACCAGCGCTGGGTCGGCGTCTGCGGCGGCCTGGCCTCCGACCTGGTCGCCGTGCCGGTGCTGGTCGGGCTGGGCGTCACCGAACTTTCCGCCACCGCGGCGACCGTGCCGGAGGTGAAGGCCCTGGTGCGGACCCTGGACGTCGAGGCCTGCCGGGCCCTCGCCCGCCAGGCGCTGGACCAGACCTCGCCCGAGGCCGTCCGAGATCTCTGCAAAGCCTTCCACCAGAAGGTTGGAGCCTAAGCGATGAAGTCCCCGCTCGAATTCCTCCAGCCCCTGGGCCGGGCCCTGATGCTGCCCATCGCCGTGCTGCCGGTGGCGGCCCTGCTGTTGCGCATCGGCCAGAACGACCTCCTTGGCCGGCCCGAACTGGCGATGCTGACCCACGACCTGTCGCTGACCGTGGCCAACGTCTTCGGCGCGGCCGGCGGGGCGATCTTCGCCAGCCTGGGCCTGATCTTCGCCATCGGCGTGGCCGTGGGCCTGGCGCGCGAGAACCACGGGGCGGCGGGCCTGGCGGGGGTGGTCTGCTACGTGATCGCCACCAAGGGCGTCGACGCCCTGATGGTCGTGCCGCCCGACGTCGCCGCCCAGGCCGTGGAGGGCGCCAGGGACCTGACCGTCGCGGCCTGGAAGGCCAAGGAGATCGGCAAGCTGTCGATCCCGGTCGGCATCCTGTCGGGCGTGATCTGCGGCTGGCTCTACAACCGCTACAGCAACATCAAGCTGCCCGAATACCTGGCCTTCTTCGGCGGACGGCGCTTCGTGCCGATCGTGGCCGGCCTGGCCGGGGTGCTGCTGGCCATGATCTTCGGCTTCGCGTGGAGCGGGCTGGAGGCGGGCGTCGACGGCCTGTCGGGCCTGGTCACCGCCTCGGGCAATGTGGGCCTGTTCGTCTACGGCCTGCTCAACCGCCTGCTGATCGTCACCGGCCTGCACCACATCCTCAACAACGTGGTCTGGTTCATCCTGGGCGACTTCAACGGCGCCACCGGCGACCTCAACCGCTTCGCGGCCGGGGACAAGACCGCCGGGGCGTTCATGAGCGGCTTCTTCCCGGTGATGATGTTCGGCCTGCCCGCCGCGTGCCTGGCCATGTACCACACGGCCCGGCCCGACAAGCGCAAGGCCGTCGGCGGCATGCTGGGCTCGCTGGCCCTGACCTCGTTCCTGACCGGCGTGACCGAGCCGATCGAGTTCACCTTCATGTTCCTGGCCCCGCTGCTGTTCGCGATCCACGCGGTGCTGACCGGCCTGGCCATGGCCCTGATGAACATCCTGGACATCAAGCTGGGCTTCGGCTTCTCGGCGGGCCTGTTCGACTACGTGCTGAACTTCAACAAGGCCACGCACCCGCTGCTGCTGATCCCGGTGGGGCTGGTCTACGGCGCGATCTATTACGGGATCTTCCGCTTCGCCATCCAGCGCTTCGACCTGAAGACCCCGGGCCGCGAGGCCGACGACGCGGTGGCCGCACCCGTGGTGAGCACCGGCGGCGGACGCGGGGCGGACTTTGTGGCGGCCCTGGGCGGGGCGGCCAATCTTACCAGCGTCGACGCCTGCACCACCCGCCTTCGCCTGATCGTCGCCGACCAGGGCGCGGTCAACGAGCCGGCCCTGAAAGCCCTGGGCGCGCGGGGGATCGTCAAGCCGTCGGACAAGGCCCTGCAGGTCGTGCTGGGGCCGGTGGCCGACCAGGTGGCCGGCGAGATCCGCGCGGCCATGAACGCCGGCGGCGCCGCCGCGCCGGCCAAGGCCGTCGCCGCCAAGGCCGCGCCCCTGACCTCGGCCCTGCCCACCGCGGCCGACGACAGCCGGGCCGAGACCCTGGTCGCCGCCCTGGGCGGTTCGGCCAATGTCGAGGCGGTCGGCGCCTGCTCCAGCCGCCTGCGGCTGGTGGTGCGCGACAACGGCGCCGTGGACGAGGCGGCGCTGGCGGCCCTGGACTCGCGCGGCGTGGTCCGGGTCGGCGAGCGCGCCGTGCACGTGGTGCTGGGCCCCGACGCCGAGCGGATCGGCGAGGCGGTGCGTTGCCTGCTGCCGGCCTGACGGCGCGGTGCTAGGAATGCGGAAAGCGTAGGGGGACGGGCGTGGACAAGGCGATCAACGACATCCTGATCGTCGGGGGCGGCACGGCCGGGTGGATGACCGCCGCCTACCTGGCCCGCCGCCTGGGCTCGGTCCGGCCGGACGGGGTGCGCATCACCCTGATCGAGTCCAGCGAGATCGGCATCATCGGGGTGGGCGAGGGCACCTTCCCGACCATCCAGAACACCATGCGCACCATCGGCGTCGACGAGGCGCGGTTCATGCGCGAGGCCGGGGCGGCCTTCAAGCAGGGCATCAAGTTCGTCGACTGGAAGACCGCGCCCAAGGACGGGGTCCACAGCCACTACTACCATCCGTTCGCCCAGCCCCGGCTGCTGAACGGCGGTCTGGACCTGGCGCCCTACTGGCTGATGGGCGGGGCGGGCGACATCCCGTTCTCGGACGCCGTCACCCTGCAGGACAAGGTCTGCGACGCCGGTCGCGGGCCCAAGCGCCTCGACGATCCGCAGTACGGCGGGCCGATGGCCTACGCCTACCATTTCGACGCCGGACGCCTGGCCAACCTGCTGCGCGACGTCGGCAAGGCCACGGGCGTCAAGCACGTGCTGGGCAACGTGCAGGGCGTCAACAAGGCCGAGGACGGCTCGATCGCCTCGCTGACCACCCGCGAGCACGGCGACCTGACGGCCGATCTCTATATCGACTGCACCGGGTTCGCCGGGGCCCTGATCGGCGAGGCCATGGGCAGCGCCTGGATCGACAAGGGCGACACCCTGTTCGTCGACCGCGCCCTGGCCCTGCAGGTCCCCTACGACCGCCCCGACGCGCCGGTGGCCACCACCACCATCTCCACCGCCCACGAGGCCGGCTGGACCTGGGACATCGGCCTGCCCGACCGGCGGGGCACGGGCTATGTCTATTCCAGCCGCCACACCACCGACGACCGGGCGGAGGAGATCATCAAGGGCTATGTCGGCAAGGCGGGCGAGGGCCTGACGCCCCGCCTGCTGAAGCTGAAGGTCGGCCACCGCGAGGCGCACTGGATCAAGAACTGCGTGGCCGTGGGCCTGTCGGGCGGGTTCCTGGAGCCGCTGGAATCCACCGGCATCGTCCTGATCGAGGCCGCCGCCTACATGCTGGCCCGCAACCTGCCGCGCCAAGGCGGGATGGAGGCGGCCGCCCGCCAGTTCAACGCGGCCATGACCGACCGCTACCTGCGGGCCATCGACTTCATCAAGCTGCACTACTGCATTAGCCAGCGGACCGACAACGCGTTCTGGACCGACAACTGCGACCCCGCCTCGATCCCGGAGAGCCTGCAGGACCACCTGGCGATGTGGAAGCACCGGCCGCCCAACGTGTTCGACTTCCCGAACCTCCACGAGAGCTTCAAGTACTTCAATTACCAGTACATCCTGTACGGCATGGGCTATGGGACGGAGGTCGATCCGGCCGCCCACGCCCACGGCGACCTGGCGCGGGCCGACTTCGGGCGGGTGCAGGAGGCGGGCCGCCGCGCCGCCGCCGGCCTGCCCGATCATCGGGCCCTGCTGACCGACGTCTACACGCGCGGCTTCACCACCAAGGCCCCCGACCTGGCCGCGGCCGAGGCCGCCGAGGCGCCCCGGCGGTGAACGAGACCGCCGCCTTCGCGCCCGGCCCCGATCCCCGCGTCGAGCTCCTGCGCGTCGGCCGGGAGCAAAGCCCGGTCCTGATCCTGGACGGCCTGCTGGACGGGGCCGAGCGCCTGGTCGACTTCGCCGCCGAGACGGCCGTCCTGGCTCCGGTCAAGGCGGCCGTGAACTTCTATCCCGGGGTCCGCGCGCCCGCCCCGCCGGGCTATGTCCAGGCCCTGGTCACGGCCCTGAGGCCCTATCTGGCGGAGACCTTCGGCGTCGCGGCGGGCGGCAAGGCCCACGTCACCTGCGCCCTGTCGATGGCGGTCCTGCCGGCCGACCAGGCGACCTGGGCCCAGCGCCTGCCGCACATCGACACCACCTCGCCAACCCAGCTGGCGATCCTGCACTATCTGTGCGGCCCCCCGCACGGCGGCACCGCCTTCTACCGGCACCGCGCCACCGGCTTCGAGACGATCGATCCCGCGCGCGGCCCCGCCTACCTGGCCGCCCTGCGCGAGGAGATGGCGACGGGGGCCGTCGGGGCGGACGAGGGCTACATCGCCGCCTCCAACGCCCTGTTCGAGCAGACCGCCGTCGTCGCGCCGACGTTCAACCGGATCATCGTCTACGCCAGCAACCTGCTGCACGCCGGCGTGCTGTCCGACCGGCCCGCCGACGCCGATCCCCGCCGGGGCCGGCTGACGGCCAACACTTTCTTCCGTCCCGAAGCCGGCTGACGCCCTCACCGCGGGACGGGCGGCGTCCGTCAGCCTTCGGCGCCAGCGCTGTCAGAACCTACAAACCACGGCAGGCATGTCCAAGCCGCCCGCCCGCGATCGGCCTAGCCTCCCGCGCGGACGCCGGCGACCAGCGCCGGCTCGACAGAGAGGGGCCGGCGCATGACCACGTCTTCCGATGAACAGGACGGCGCGTCGCGGCGCGACGTCGTCACCAGCGGCCTCAGCCTGGCCCTGATGAGCGCGATCCCCTCGCTCTCGGCGTCCACATCGTCCGCGGCGACGCCCAAGGCCTCGCCCAAATCCCCAGGAGACACCATCATGAGCAGCGGCTTCGTCACCACCAAGGACGGCACGCAGATCTTCTACAAGGACTGGGGGCCCAAGACCGCCCAGCCGATCGTGTTCCACCACGGCTGGCCGCTCAGCGCCGACGACTGGGACAACCAGATGATGTTCTTCCTGGCCGCGGGCTTCCGGGTCATCGCCCATGACCGTCGCGGCCACGGCCGGTCCACCCAGACCGACACCGGCAACGAGATGGACACCTACGCCGCCGACGTCATCGCCCTGACCGATCACCTGGACCTGAAGAACGCCGTCCACGTGGGCCACTCCACCGGCGGCGGCGAGGTCATCCACTACGTGGCCCGCGCCAAGCCCGGCCGCGTGGCCAAGGCCGTGCTGATCGGCGCCGTGCCGCCGATCATGGTCAAGAGCGACAAGAACCCGGGCGGCCTGCCGATCGAGGTGTTCGACGGCTTCCGCGCCGCCCAGGTCGCCAACCGCGCCCAGTTCTTCCACGACGTGGCCGCCGGCCCGTTCTACGGCTTCAACCGTCCGGGCGCGAAGGTGTCGCCGGCGGTGGTCGAGAACTGGTGGCGCCAGGGCATGATGGGCGGGACCAAGGCCCACTACGACTGCATCAAGGCCTTCTCGGAAACCGACTTCACCGAGGACCTCAAGAGCGTCGACGTGCCCGTGTTCCTGATGCACGGCGAGGACGACCAGATCGTGCCGATCGACGACTCCGCCCGCATCGGCATCAAGCTGCTCAAGAAGGGCACGCTGAAGACCTATCCGGGCCTGCCGCACGGCATGTGCACGACCCATCCGGAAATCATCAATCCCGACCTGCTGGCCTTCATCAAGGCCTAGGCTGAGGTTCCGGACAGACGAAGGAGGGGCGCCCGCCGGCCGGCGGGCGCCCCTTCGGCGTTTCGGGTCCGGGCGATCGGGCGTAGGGTGGCCGCGGTGACGGCGCGGAGGCCGACGGCATGCGAGGAACACGCGGACGACGGCGGATGACGCCCCTCCTGGGGCTCGCCCTCGCCCTGACGGCGGGGGCCTGCGGCACGCGGGCCGAGCCGGGGCCGGCCTGGCTGGCCCGCTGGAACGGACCGGCGACCGTCTCGGCGCAAGCGGTGGAGCTGCCGCTGGAGCGCGCCGCGCCCGAAGCCCTGCGCGGCGCGGCGACCGGACCGGTGACCCTGGTGCTGACGGGCCTGAAGGCCGAGACCCCGTCCGGCGCGACCTACAACCTGTTCGTGGGCCCCAGCGGACCGGTCCGGGCGGCGACCGGCGATCCCGGCTATGTCGGGGCGCTCAGCCTCTACGACCTGGCTGGCCGGTCCGAGGGCGCCGACCGCGTCTTCCCCCTGCCGCCTCAGGTCCGCGCCGCGCTGTCGGCGGAGTCCGGGCGGCCCCTGGTCCTGACGATCGTCCCGCGCGGCGGCGACGGCTCGCCCCTGGTGGTGACCGGCGCGCGGCTGGTGCGTCAATCCCAGGATTGAGTCCGGACGTCATGCGTCGCGAAAGTTGTTGACTCGCGCCAACCTGGCAATAGCCTGACTGCACTCATAACGAGAAATCTCGCGACGACGGGATGGAGGGCAGGCGATGGTTGAGACTCGGCGTGACGTCATGATCGGGGCGCTGGCCGGCGCGACGGCGGTGGGCTTCGGCGGCCTCGAGGCCCAGGCCCAGACCGTCAGCACCCGCTACAGCGCCACCAGTCCGCAGGGCAAGGCGATGCTGGTCAAGTACGCCAAGGCCGTTGACATCATGCGCAACCAGATCCCGGCGGGCGATCCCCGGCACTGGAACTTCCAGTGGTACACCCACTGGATCCCCGGCTCGGCCAACTGGAACCAGGCCGTGCAGACCAAGAACCAGATGCTGCAGCAGATCTATGGAAGCCAGCCCAGCTACAACCGCGACCTGGCCTCGGCCATGTGGGACAGCTGCCAGCCGCACAGCTACGACCCGTCCAATCCGACCCGGTTCCTGGGCACCTACTTCCTGCCGTGGCACCGCTGGTTCGTCTATTATTTCGAGCAGATCATCCGCAACGTGCTGCAGGACGCCAGCTTCACCCTGCCGTACTGGGACTATCTGCAGGGCTCGGTCGCGGCCCTGTCGATCCCGCCGGAGTTCTACACCAACACGTCCAGCCCGCTGTACAAGCCCAACCGCAACACCTGGGTGAACCAGGGCCAGCGGATCGACCAGCAGAACCCCGGCGCGCTGAACCTGAACGCCTTCAAGTACGGCTACTACATCAGCAACGACGGCTCGACGGGCTTCTGCCCGACGCTGAACAACAACCCGCACGGCATGGTGCACGACCTGACCGGCAACAGCACCAACATGGGCTACGTGCCCACGGCGGCGGGCGACCCGGTGTTCTGGCTGCACCACTGCAACATCGACCGGCTGTGGGCCAGCTGGAACAACATGGGCTACGGCAATCCGGACTGGGGCACGCGCCTGTTCCCCTTCGCCAACGGCCAGGGCAAGCGCGTCGACGTGCTGCTCAACAACGCCAGCACCATCGGCAAGCTGGGCTACCAGTACGACACCTACCAGAAGGTGCCTGGCGCCAAGCGCCTGCGCGCGCCGCAGTTCCTCAAGACCGCGCCCCTGGCCGCCACCGCGGCGGTCGCCGGCGAGCACCACGGCGGGGTGACCCTGTCGGCGACCGGTCCCACCCTGCTGAAGCTGGCCAGCCCGCCGCGCGCCAGCAACAGCGGCGGCTCCAACCTGCTGGCGGCGGCCCCGCCGAGCAAGGGCGGCGGCGTCTTCCTGGCCCTGGCCGGGGTGATGGCGGACGAGGCCTTCGGCGGCACCTACAACGTCTATGTCGGCCTGCCCGAGGGGGCGACGCCGGGCGGGACCGACAGCCCCAACTATGTGGGCACGTTCGGCTCGTTCAACCTGGTCGGCCACGAGCACGGCCCGAACGCCGGCCCCAGCCTGGTGTTCGACATCACCGACAAGGCCGCCGACCTGACCGCCAAGGGCCAGCTGGGCCCGTCGCCCAGCGTGACCTTCGTGCCGCAGGGCGAGATCGGCAAGCCACCGACCGTGGCCTCGGTCTCGATCGTCACGGCCTAGGCGCGGGGGAGGGCGAAGCGGAGGGCTAAGGCCGCACCCGCAGGATCGCCCACCCCCAACCGGGCAGCACCAGGTCGCGCCCGTCGATCTCGGCGGTCCCGAAGGCCGGCCCGTCCACCGCCAGGTCTTCGGGCAGCGGCCAGCGCGCCGTCTCCCGGCCGAAGTTCAGCGCCACCAGCAGGCCCGCCCCGCGGCGATAGGCGAAGACCCGGGGATGCTCGGGGTCGAGGTCGCGGTAGTCGCCTTCCTTCAGGTCGGTCGAGCCGCGCCGGAAGGCGACCAGGGCGCGGGTGTGGGCCAGCACCGAGTCCGGCCGCGCCGCCTCGTCTTCGGCGTTGATCGCCGCGGTGTTCGGATTGACCGCCAGCCACGGCTTGCCCGTCGTGAAGCCGCCGTTCGGGCCGGATGTCCACTGCATCGGGGTGCGGCTGTTGTCGCGGCCCATGGCCCGGGCGTTGGCCAGGTATTCTTCCTCCGACACCCGATGCTTCACGTCGCGCCAGCGGCCGGCCACCTCCAGGTCGTCGAAGTCGTCAAGGGTGGCGAACGGATAGTTGGTCATGCCCAGCTCCTCGCCCTGATAGAGGAACGGCGTGCCGCGCTGGGTCAGGATCAGGGTGTTGAGCACCTTGGCCGAGCGCTCGACCCATTCGGGATCGTCGTCGCCGAAGTGCGAGACCGAGCGCGGGTTGTCGTGGTTGGACAGGAACTGGGTGTTCCAGCCGAACGGCCCGGCGGCCTGGTCCAGCTCCGTATAGAGCGCCTTTAGCCGGGGCAGGGTCCAGGACGTCTTGCGCCAGCCGTCGATGTCCATGCGGACGATGTCGAAATTGATCACCAGGTCCAGCTCGCGCCGGCGGCTGTCGATCAGGTCGCGCGCTTGGTCGGGCCGCACGCCGAACGCCTCGCCGACGGTCATGGTGTCGTAGTGGTCCAGGACTTCGCGGCGCATCTCGCGCAGATACTCGTGCAGCCTGGGGCCGGCGGCATAGACGAACTGCGGCGCGCGGCGCTCCTGCGGCGTCAGGTCCGGCAGGCCCGGCTGCTTGGAGATGAACGGGATCACGTCCATCCGGAAGCCCGACACGCCCTTGTCGAGCCAGAAGCGCATCAGGTCGTAGACCTCTCCCCGGACCTTGGGATTCTCCCAGTTCAGGTCGGGCTGCTTGGCGGCGAAATAGTGCAGGTAGTACTGGCCGCTGGCCTCGTCGCCCTCACCTGGGTCGAAGGTCCAGGCCGGGCCGCCGAAGAAGGCGCCGTAGTTGTTGGGCGGGCCGCCTTCCTTGCCGTCGCGCCAGATGTAGTAATCCCTGTACGGATTATCCCGCCCCTTGCGGCTCTCGACGAACCAGGCGTGCTCGTCGCTGCTGTGGTTGACCACCAGGTCGATGATCAGCCGGATGCCCCGCGCGGTCATCCCGGCCAGCATGGCGTCGAAATCGGCCATGGTCCCGAACTGGGCCATCACCTTGCGGTAGTCGCGGATGTCGTAGCCGTTGTCGGCGTTGGGGCTGTCGAAGTGCGGCGACAGCCAGACCACGTCGACGCCCAGGGCCTGCAGATAGTCCAGCCGGGCCGTGATCCCCGGTAGGTCGCCCACTCCGTCGCCGTCCGTGTCGAGGAACGAGCGCGGATAGATCTGGTAGACGACCGCGTCCTTCCACCAGGGGCGCTGGGCGATGGGATCGGCGTTCACGACAGGGCTCCGCTGGGACGACTGGGTCCGACGCTAGCCGGTCGGACCGGTCCTGGCGACCGCCGCCGCCTTGCGTCCTTGTGGCTGTACGTTAAGGTGGTGATATCCGCTAACAATAGCCAAGGTTGTCTTCACCCTGGAGGGAGGTCTCGATGTCGTTCAAGACCGAGCTGGCGATGGCGCGCGAGGACGCCAAGCTGGTGCAGGCGCGCCGTGACGAGGAGCAGGCCCGGCAGGCCGAGGCCGCCCACGTCATGGCCACCGACCCGGACCGCTACTGGGCGCGCTACTACCTGACCGACGAGCTGGTCATGCAGGCCATCCGGGGCAGCGGCAGCTTCGCCATCAGCCTGCCGGCCACCGCCTTCGGTTCCCAGACCGCCGCCCGCCTTGACGAATTCCGTGACGCGGGCGCCGAGGTCGAGGTGATCGAGGCCAAGGTCCCCGCCGTCGACGGCGGCGACACGATCCTCGTCAAGCGCGTCACGATCCGCTGAGGGGCGCGACGGCCGTCGGCGAGCGAGGTCGAGTTTTCTGGGGTTAGTGGCGGAGAGGGTGGGATTCGAACCCACGGTGCCCTTCCAGGCACGCCGCATTTCGAGTGCGGTACATTCGACCACTCTGCCACCTCTCCAGGGGGTCTTCAGGGGCCGCCCGGAGGCGTGCCTTGAGTGAGGGCGGGATACCTAGCGGCGTCGCCGGAAGAGTGCAAGAGCCTGCGACAAGCTTTTGTGTCGCGGGCCGCGGTTTCCGGCCAGGAGGCGGCCGGGGCCTCAGGCCTTGGGGTAGAGAACCATCTGGGTGCAGCGGAAAAGCGCGATGGTCTTGCCGGTGGCTTCGGCGGTGACGATCGCGTCCCAGACCTGGGTGTTGCGGCCGCCATGGACCAGGCTCGCCTCGCAGGCCACGCCGCCGCCCTCGCGCACCGTGCCCAGGAAGTTGGACTTCAGCTCGATGGTGGTGAAGCCGCTGGCGCCGTCGGGCAGCGACACCACGCAGCCGTAGCCGCAGGCGCTGTCGGCCAGGGCGATGACGCTGGCGGCGTGCAGGAAGCCGTTGGGAGCCATGTGATGCCTGGCGACGGTCATGCGGCCGGTCACGCGGCCGGGGACCGCCTGCGTCCATTCCAGGCCCAGCAGGCCCGGCAGCTTGCCGGCCTGGGCGGCGGTCACTTCGGCGCTCTTGTCTTCGGCCACGGCGGCGTCTCCCGGTTCGTCAGGCGTCAAGTTCTTCGCGTGCGAAGCATCTAGGCGCGTGGCCAGGGCAAGGCAAGTCCGTTTTTAAATGGAACTGAGGTCGACGGGGGGAAAGCGCTTGCCGTCCTCGCCTTCGGGCGGCAGGCGGAAGGCGCGGATCCCGACCTGCAGGGCCGGGGCGGCCAGGGGGCCGGGCGTGGCCAGGACGGCGGCGCGGCGGGCGACGAAGGCCTCGGCCGGCACGGCGTCGCCGGCGTCGATGTTGCGGGCCTTCTGGTCGCCGACGGTGGTGTTCCAGGCCTCGGCGTCCGCGCCGGTCTGGCCGACCAGCAGGCGGGTCTCGGGCGGCAGGCCCAGCAGCCGGCGGGCGGCGGCGTGCTGTCCGGCGGCGTCGGCGCCCGGGGCGGCGCTGTCGTCCAGGCCCTGGTCCGGCGGCAGCAGGGCCGAGCCGGCGAAGACCACGTCGCCGACCTGGTAGGCGGTGGCCCCGGGCAGGCGGCCGGGCAGGGCGATGGCGGTGATCTCGATCCCGCCCATGGGCAGGGCCTCGCCGTCCTGGGCCAGCTTGTCGAAGTCCCAGCCGTCCAGGTCGACGCCGTCGCTCCCCAGCACGGGGACCAGGCGCCTGAGGCTGTCCAGCACCGGGGCGCCGATGCAGATCGAGGCGCCGGTCTCGTACTTCAGGTGGCCGGCGGCCGACAGGTGGTCGGTATGCAGGCCGGTTTCCAGGATCCAGGTCGGCCCCAGGTCCTTGGCGCGGACGTCGGCGATGATGGCGTCGACGAAGCGGGTGTCGACCGCCTGGGTCAACGGGTCGTAGTCGAGGACGGGGTCGACGAACGCGCAGAGCAGGGTGGCCGGATCGGCGATCAGATAGGTCACCCGCCCGGTGGCGGGGTGATGGAAAGCGGTAATTTCCGGCTGCATAGATCGGTCCGATGACGCCCTGAGGCGGGCACCTTGACCGCAAGCTCTTAAGTATCGGCGAACAAGACCCGTTCGTTCGCCCCCGAGGCGATAGGTCTCAGGCGCGGGCCTCGTCGCGCGTGGCGCCTAGGGTCGCGTTGCGGCCGCGCAACTCTTGTCGCCGCGCATTTCGGTGACCCAGACCGGCTCGACATAGCGGTCGCCGTCGCGGAAGCCGGGGGCGCAGCCTTCCGGCGTGTCGGACTTGGCGCGTCCGCCGCCGCCGCGCATGTCCAGCGACAGGGCCAGGGACTGGGACGTGCCGCCGCGCGGCCCCCAGCCGTAGCCGTATCCGCCGCCATACCCGCCGTAGCCGCCGTAGCCGCCATAGCCGCCGTAACCGTAGCCGCCATGCTTGCCGAAGTCGGTCTGGCTGACGGCTATGCCCAGGGTGCCGGTCTCGCCGACCGGGATCAGGCTGGAGACATAGCCGCTGCGATAGCCGCCGGTGCCGACGCTGACGCCCATCTCGCCGTGCACCTGGCGCTTGCCGTCCTTGTCCAGCGGGTAGCCGTTCACGTCGAGCTCGGCGCGCGGCGCATAGTGGATCGGATCGCCTTGGACCGGAGGCGCATCGGCCATCCAGGCCGACAGCGGGTCGACGGCGACCGGCTTGGCGCGTTCGGCCTGCTCACGGGCCTGGGCGTCGGCCTTGGCCTTCTCCAGTTCGGCCTCGGTCGGCGGCCGGGTGGCGCGGGCGGCGGCGGTGGTCACCACCTCGTCGTCGGCCGAGCGGGCGAGCGCGGCGCCGGGGGCCGTCAAGGGCAGGGCCAGGAGGGCGGCGGCGAGGGCGATGCGGGACGCGAACATGGACGAAACCTCCGACCCCGCCACCTTGGGCGCGATCTGTAACCGAATTAGGGCCTGAATGTATCGGCCAGGCAAGGTCTAGCTGGGAAGCGGCTCACAGGGCTTCAAGGGCGGCCTCCAGCGCCGCCATGTCCGGCGGCAGGGGGGTCTCGAACCGCAGGGTTTCGCCGGTGATCGGGTGGACGAAGCCCAGCACCGCGGCGTGCAGGGCCTGGCGGGAAAAGCCGATCTCGTTGAGCGCCGCCTTGACCGGCGCGGCCGGGGCGCCGGCGCCGTAGACCGGGTCGCCCAGGCAGGGACTGCCCTTGCTGGCCATGTGCACGCGGATCTGGTGGGTGCGGCCGGTCTCCAGCCGGCAGGCCACCCGCGCGGCCAGCGGCTTGTCGCCGCCGAAGGTCCTCTCCACCCGATAGTAGGTGATCGCCTCGCGGCCGCCCGACTTCAGCACCGCCATCTTCTTGCGGTCGCCGGGCGAGCGGCCCAGCTGGGTGGTGATCGTGCCGACCGGCGGATGGGGCGCGCCGCGGGTCAGGGCCAGGTACATGCGGTCGATGTCGTGGGCGGCGAACAGGGCCGACAGCCCCTGGTGGGCGGCGTCGGTCTTGGCCGCGACCATCACGCCGGAGGTCTCCTTGTCCAGGCGATGGACAATACCGGGCCGCGCCACCCCGCCGATCCCCGACAGGCTGGCCCCGCAGTGGAACAGCAGGGCGTTGACCAGGGTGCCGGTCTCGCAGCCGGGGGCCGGGTGGGCGGCCATGCCCGGCGGCTTGTCGACGACGATCAGGTGGGCGTCCTCGTAGAGCACGGCCAGCGGGATGTCCTCCGGCTCGGGCTCGGCGGCGACCGGCGGCGGGACCACCACCTGGTAGGCGCCGGCCGGGGCCTTGGCCTTGCCGTCGGTCATCGGGCGCAGGTCGCGGCCCTCGACCACCAGCGACACCTGGCCGGCGGCGATCAGGGCCTGGAGGCGAGCCCGCGACAGGTCCGGCGCGGCGGTCGCCAGGGCCTTGTCCAGCCGCTGGCCGGCCAGGTCCGGGCCCAGGTCGATCCGCACGACCTCGCCGCCGGCGCCCGCGCCGGCTTCGGAAGCGTCCAGGTCGTCGATCTCGTCGTCGACGAGCGGGGCGGTCGGCGGGATCAAGGCGTCTTCAGGGCTCCGTCACGGGGCTGTCGCGTCGCGGACATCGCCCGCGCCCAATGGCTCGGGTTCAAGCCTTGCGTCCGCAAGGGGATAGTCGATGCGCGCGGTCCGCACCACCTTGCTGATGACCGCCACCGGCGATCCGCGCCACCAAGGTGTGAGGTTCTCGTCGCGGAGCGCCCTCGGAAATCTGGCGCACGGAACCTGTCTTGCGTGACGCTCTCCTCGAGAGTGCGCCGGCCCGGCGCGTCGTTACCCGATTTTTTGTCGGACCGGCGGAGACCTCCGCTGGACAGGCGTCGTCATCCTACTGTTGTCTCCGGGGGCTAACGCACGAGAAGGCCCAAGCGGCGCCGTGAATCCCCGGGGAGTTGAGCATGACCATCGACAGACGCAGGGCCCTGGCCCTCTTCGGCCTGGGCGGCGCGAGCGCGGCCGGCGAGGCGATGGCCGCCGCGCCCCGGAAGCTGTTCGCCGGCCGGGCCGCGTTCCTGCACGGCGTCGCCTCGGGCGACCCGCTGGAGGACCGGGTGGTGCTGTGGACCCGGATCACGGCCGAGGCGACGACCGCCCCGATCGCCGTGCGCTGGGACGTGGCGACGGACCCGGCCTTCAAGGCCATCGTCCGCCAGGGCCAGGCCACGGCGACCCCGGCGCGGGACTACACGGTCAAGGTCGACGTCACGGGCCTGAAGCCGGCGACCGACTATTTCTATCGCTTCCGGTACGTGAAGAACGGCAAGCCGTTCGGCAAGGGCGTCGGGGGCCGCACGCGCACCCTGCCCAAGGGTCAGGTCCGCGACGTCGTCCTGGCCGTGGCCTCCTGCAGCCTCTACCCGAACGGCTATTTCAACGCCTATGACGCGATCGCCAAGTTGCCGCGCGTCGACGCCGTGCTGCACCTGGGCGACTACATCTACGAGTACGGCGCCGCGCCGGACGACTACGGCATGGCCTCGCCGACCGCCAGGACCCGCGTGCCCGATCCGCCGCGCGAGCTGCTCAGCCTGGCCGACTATCGCCGCCGCCACGCCCTCTACAAGACCGACCCCGCCCTGCAGGCCGCCCACGCGCGCGCGCCGTGGATCGTGGTCTGGGACGACCACGAGACCGCCGACAACAGCTGGATCGGCGGGGCCGAGAACCACCAGCCCGCCACCGAGGGCGACTGGGCCAAGCGCAAGGCCGCCGGGATCAAGGCCTATTACGAGTGGATGCCGATCCGCGAGCCGGCGGCCGGGACCCTGCCCGAGGCGTCCTGGCGGCGCTTCCAGTTCGGTGACGTCGTCACCCTGCTGATGACCGAGACCCGGCTGACGGCCCGCACCCACCAGCTGGACTACGCCCACGACCTGCCGGTCAAGGACGGCAAGCCCGACTTCGCGGTCTTCGCCGCCAAGCTGGCCGATCCCGACCGCCGGATGATGGGCCAGGGCCAGGAGCAATGGCTGGCCCGCGAGGTCGACGCCTCGATGAAGGGCGGCGTCGCCTGGCAGGTGCTGGGCAACCAGGTGGTGATGGCCCGGGTGGTCCCGCCGGACCTGAAGGCGACCATGGGCGAGGCGGCCTACGCGGCCCTGCTGGCCAAGCTGCCGGACTACGTCGCCAAGCCGGTCGAGCAGAGCCGCGGCCTGTCCCAGGCCGGCGCGCCCGGCAACCTGGACGCCTGGGACGGCTATCCGGCCGACCGGGCCCGGGTCCACGACATCTTCAAGGCCTACAAGGCCAGGCCGATCGTGCTGTCGGGCGACAGCCACGCCTTCTGGGCCAACGAGCTGTGGGACGACGCGGGCGCCACGCGGGTGGCGGCCGAGTTCGGCGTCACCTCGGTGACCTCGCCCGGCTATGGCGACTACCTGCCCGGCGCGCCGCTGGACCAGGCCTATGTGGCGCGCAACAAGGAGGTGAAGTTCACCGACCAGGCCGCCAAGGGCTTCCTGCTGCTGACCCTCGAGCACGGCCGGGCGACGGGCGAGCTGATCGCCGTCTCGACCATCCTGGATCCCCAGTACCAGACCCGGGTGCTCAAGCGGTTCGTGGTGACCCCGGGCGACAGCGGCGGGGTCAAGGCGCTGGCGGAGGGCTGAGGCGGGCTGGACCCGAAGCCCGCCTGACGTTGTCGTCCCGGACGAGCGCGCAGCGCGAAGATCCGGGACCGGGGCGTGGACGGTTCGATAAAACCCTCATCCTGAGCCTGTCGAAGGACGAGGGTTTTCGCACGGCGTTGCAGCCACCCAAGTCTGCCCGGCGGCATGGAAAAGCGGGTTTCGGTAGGGTCGAAAGTCCCACCCCTACCGCCGCTCCAGCGCGATCCGTACGCCGAACGCCACGAACACCCCGCCGGTCACCCGGTCCAGCCACTTGACCACCCCGGGCCGCCTCAGCGCCCGGGCGATCGGGGCGGTGGCCAGGATCAGGCCGCCGGCCCAGGCCAGGCCCATGACCACGTGCATCGAAGCCAGCAGCAGGCCAAAGACGGCGGGATTGGCGCCGGCCGGGATGAACTGCGGCAGGAACGACACGTAGAACACCCCGACCTTGGGGTTCAGCAGGTTGTTCCAGAAGCCCTTGGCCAGGGCCGCGGCCAGGCCGCCGGCCGGCGGCGCGGCGTCGGCCCCGGTCTCGAACCGCTGGCGCGGCCGGCGCAGCAGGTTGACGCCCAGCCAGACCAGATAGGCCGCCCCCGCCCACTTCAGGATCGTGTAGGCGGTCCGCGAGGCCACCAGCAGGGCCCCGGCCCCGAACGCCGCCGCCGCGCCCCAGGCCAGGCAGCCCAGGCCGATCCCCACCGCCACGGCGCTCGCCCGCCGCCAACCCTCGGCGGCCGCCGTGCGCAGCACCAGGGCGGTGTCCAGGCCGGGCGTGAGGGTCAGCAGGCCCGCGGCCAGGGCGAAGGCGATCAGGGCTTGGGTGGTCGTCACGGCGCGATCTCCACGCGATCTGCAAATCCCGTCGCCATCGGCTGGACGCCCTTGGCCGAGGGTGGCGGCATGAGAAGAGCCCTAAGCCTCGCGCTCGACCAGCCGGTCGTTCTCCCAGATGCGGTAGAAGCACGAGCGGAAGCCCACGTGGCAGGCGCCGCCGTCGCCCTGCGGGCGGACCTTGATCAGCACGGCGTCCTGGTCGCAGTCGATCCGCAGCTCGGTGACGACCTGCAGCTGGCCGCTGGTCTCGCCCTTCTTCCAGAGGCTGCCTCGCGAGCGGCTGAAATAGTGGGCGATCCCGGTGTCGAGGGTCAGTTTCAGCGCCTCGTCGTTCATCCAGGCGAACATCAGGATCTCGCCGGTGTCGGCGTGCTGGGCGATGGCGGCGACCAGGCCGTTGGCGTCGAACCGCGGCGTGATGGCGGCGCCGCGCTCCAGGGCGGTCTTGTCGGCGGCGGCGGGGAAGATCTGGGAGGTCATGCGACGACATATGGCGCCCCCTCGCCGGGCGTCAAAGCGTGGATCACGGAACGGGTCGCGGCGCTGGACGTCTGGGCGCGGCCCTGGGCCGTGCGTGCCCGCCTCAACGGCTGGGCCTACGAGTTCCTGCTGTTCGGGCTCAAGCAGGCCTGGGCCTGCCTGTTCGGCGGGCTGATGCTGGCCCTGATCGTCGGCACCCACCTGTGGTGGCCTTCCGGCGCGGCCCTGGCCCGCTACGACGTCCTAGTCCTCGCCGCCCTGGCCATCCAGGTCGCGCTGCTGGCCCTGAAGCTGGAACGCTGGGACGAGGCGGCGGTGATCGGCGTCTTCCACGGGGTTGGCACGGCGATGGAGGTGTTCAAGACCGCCCACGGCTCATGGATCTATCCCGAGCCCGGCCTGCTGAAGATCGCCGGCGTGCCGCTGTTCAGCGGCTTCATGTACGCCTGCGTCGGCAGCTACATAGCCCGGGCCTGGCGATTGATGGACTTCCGGTTCACGGGCTATCCGCCGATCTGGACCACCTGGACGCTGGCGATCCTGGCCTATCTAAACTTCTTCACCCACCACTACGGGCCGGACATCCGGATCGGCCTGTTCGTGGCCTCGGCGGTGATCTTCGGCCGGACCTGGGTGGTGTTCACGCCGGACCGGACGCCGCGCCGCATGCCGCTGCTGCTGGGCTTCGTCCTGGTGGCGCTGTTCATCTGGCTGGCCGAGAACCTGGGCACCCTGGCCGGCGCCTGGGCCTATCCCAGCCAGCGCCACGGCTGGACGATGGTGTCGCCGGGAAAACTGGGCGCCTGGTATCTGCTGATGCTGCTCAGCTACGTGCTGGTCACGGCGGTGCATAAACCCAGACCCTCCCCCTGTGGGGGAGGCGGCGCGCAGCGCCGGTGGGGGGAGTAGTGGGCAGGTTCAGCCAGCTCCCCCCTCCGTCGGCTGCGCCGACACCTCCCCCACAGGGGGAGGACCTTCTACTTCGCCTTCCAGATCGGCTTGCCATCCCCCGGCAGGCCCAGCCGGGCCCACTTTTCCGAGACCGCGTCGATTACCGCCTGGTCCATGCGGATCTCCTCGCCCCATTCGCGATGGGTCTCGGGCGGCAGCTTGTCCGTCGCGTCCAGGCCGATCTTCGAGCCGAGCCCGCTCTCGGGGCTGGCGAAGTCGAGATAGTCGATCGGTGTGTTTTCGATCACCGTGATGTCCCGCGCGGGATCCATCTTGGTGCTGATCGCCCACATCACGTCCTTCCAGTCGCGGGCGTTGATGTCGTGGTCCACGACGATCACCCACTTGGTGTACATGAACTGGCGCAGATAGCTCCAGACGCCCAGCATCACCCGCTTGGCGTGGCCCGGATAGGCCTTCTTCATCGACACCACGGCGATGCGGTAGCTGCAGCCCTCGGGCGGCAGCCAGAAGTCGACGATCTCGGGGAACTGCTGGCGGATCAGCGGGATGAACACCTCGTTCAGCGCTTCTCCGAGCACGGACGGCTCGTCCGGTGGCCGGCCGGTGAAGGTGGTCAGGTAGATCGGGTCCTTGCGCATGGTGATCGCCGTCACCTGGAAGACCGGGAACTTCTCGACGCTGTTGTAGTAGCCGGTGTGGTCGCCGTACGGCCCTTCGTCCGCATACTCGTCGAGCAGGACGTGGCCCTCGAGGACGATCTCGGCGTGGGCCGGCACCATCAGCGGCACGGTCCTGGCCGGGACCAGGTCGACCTTGGCGCCGCGCAGCAGGCCGGCGAACTGGTATTCGCTCAGGGTGTCGGGCACCGGGGTCACGGCGGCCAGGATGGCGCCCGGATCGGCGCCGATCACCGCACACGCCGGCAGGGGATCGCGCCTCCCAGCTTTCTTGTGACGCGCGTAGTGTTGCGCGCCGCCCCGGTGGGCCAGCCAGCGCATGATGCAGCGATCCTTGCCGATCACCTGCATGCGGTAGATGCCGAGGTTGAAGTCGTCCTCGCGGTCCTTGCCCGGACCCTTGGTGACCACCAGCGGCCAGGTGATCAGCGGCGCCGGCTCGCCCGGCCAGCAGGTCTGGACCGGCAGCTTCGCCAGGTCGATCTGGTCGCCGGTCAGGACGACCTCCTGCACCGGGGCCTTCTTCACCGTTCCGGGCCGCATGGCCATCACGGTCTTGGCCAGGGGCAGCATGTCCAGGGCGTCCTTCAGGCCCTTGGGCGGCTGGGGCTGGCGCAGGAAGGCCAAGAGCTCGCCGACCTCGCGCAGCTCGCCGGCGGTGGTGCGCGGCTCGCCGCCCAGGGTGACGCCCATGGCCACGCGCCTGACCGTGCCGAACAGGTTGGCCAGGGCCGGCATCGGCGAGCGCGTCCCGTCGGGCAGGATGACATTCTCGAACAGCACCGCCGGACCGCCCGTGGCCAGCAGGCGCGTCTGGATCTCGGTCATCTCCAGCACGGTCGACACCGGCTCGGTCACCCGCACCAGCTCGCCCTTCGCCTCGAGGACGTCGATGAATTCGCGAAGCGAGCGATAGGCCATGCGGGCGGACTCCTGAACGCGGCGGAACCTAGAGGCCGCCCCGCGCCCCGGCAAGGTCGGGCCGGAAAGCTTCGCCCTAGGCGCCGCCCGTTCGGCGTGATCTTTGGCTCCACGACATTCGAGGTTGCGGCAAGATGACCGACTTTCTCCAAGAGGCCGAAGTCGCCGATCCCCGCGCGGTGCGCCGGGCCACGCTGATCCGCCTGGCCACCGGCCTGGTCCAGGGCCTGCTGCTGTACGCCCTCTGGCGGGCCGACAAGTTCAAGGTCTGGCCGGCCACCCAACGCGAGCTCTACGCCGCCTTCCTGATGATCGTGCTGTTCGTGCCGTTCGTGGGGCTGGCCGGGATCTCGGCCCTGCGCCTGCGGACCTTGGCGGTGTGGAAGGCCGTCGCCGCCCTGGTCGCCGGCGGCCTGGGGGCCTACGGGGTGTGGAGCGGCGACCCCGCCGCCCGAGGCGTCAACGGCCTGGGGCCCCAGACCTTTCTGGCCATCGCCGCCCTGGTCTTCATCGGCCACCACCTGGTCCAGCCGGCCGACATGGAGCGCCGGCGGATCGCGGCCTATCCCACCTATTTCGACGTCACCTGGAAGCACGGGGTGCAGGGCGCGCTGTCCCTGGGCTTCACCGGCGCCTTCTGGCTGCTGCTGTTCCTGGCCGCGGCCCTGTTCAAGCTGATCGGCGTTGACGCCATTGAGACCCTGATCCGGCGTGAGTGGTTCATCTTCCCCGCCACCGCCGTGATGTTCGCCGCCGCCGTCCAGCTGACCGACGTGCGGGCCAACCTGGTGCGCGGCGTGCGCACGGTGGCCCTGACCCTGCTGGCCTGGCTGCTGCCGCTGATGGCCCTGATCGCCGCGGCCTTCCTGCTGACCCTGCCGTTCACCGGCCTGGAGCCGCTGTGGAAGACCAGGAGCGCCACGGCCATCCTGCTGGTCGCCGACGCCTTCCTGATCCTGCTGACCAACGCCGCCTACCAGGACGGGACCGAGAAGACCGCCGTGGTGCTGAAATGGGCCGCGCGGCTGGCGGGCGTGCTGCTGGTCCCGATCACGGTGCTGGCCGCCTATGGCCTGAGCCTGCGCATCGGTCAGTACGGCCTCAGCCCCGACCGGATCATCGCGGCGGCCTGCGTGCTGGTCGCGGCCGGGTACGCGGTGGGCTACGCGGTGGCCGCCGTTCGGCCCGGCGGCTGGATGAAGGCCCTGGAGCCGACCAATATCGCCATGGCCTTCGTGGTGATCGTGGTGTTGCTGGCGCTGTTCACGCCAGTGGCCGATCCCCGGCGGCTGTCGGTGAACGATCAGGTGGCGCGGCTGGAGAAGGGCAGGGTGAAGCCCGAGGCGTTCGACTTCGCCTTCCTACTTCATGATGGCGGTCGGTTCGGCAAGGCGGCGCTGCAACGCCTCAAGGCCAGCTCGACCCCTTCGGTGGCGGAGCGGGCCAAGACGGCCGAGCGTGGAGAAATGCCGATTCCGGCCAGGCCGCCCCTGACGGTCGGCGAGGTCGCCTGGCGGATCAAGGTGCATCCCGAGGGCGCGAGCCTTCCCGCCAGCTTCCTGGCGGTTCGACCCGCGCCGCAGTACGGCGATTGCCTGGACGGTGTCGCGGACTGCGACGCGCGCCTGGCCGATGTGACGGGTGACGGTGTCGACGAAGTGCTGCTGTCCAGCGGCTGGCAGATCGACGTCTACCAGGTTGATCCCCAAGGTCGATGGGAACGGATTGGCGCGTATCAACCGGCCTGCGGCGGAGCTGGCGTCAGAGGTGCGCTGGCGCGTGGCGGGGCATCGGTGGAAGAGCCCAAGATGAAGGACCTGCATGTAGACGGAGGCCTCTACACCTTCGATCACGTCGACTGTCCGTCCGAGAGCAAACCCTAGTCGTCAGGGCCAACAAGCCTGTCATCCCGGATCTTCGCCGCGCTTCGTCCGGGATGATAGCTGTAAGGAGCTAACCCACCCCCTCCGACACCGCGTTCAGCCGCGCATACACGCCCCCCGCCGCCTTCAGCTCCCCATGGCGGCCCTCCTCGACCACCCGGCCGTTCTGGAACACCAGGATGCGGTCGGCGCCGCGCACGGTCGACAGGCGGTGGGCGATGACGATGGTCGTGCGGCCGTGCATCAGGGCCTCGGCGGCCTCCTGCACCTGGCCCTCGGTCTCGACGTCGAGCGAGGAGGTGGCCTCGTCCATCACCAGGATCGGGGCGTCGGTCAGGAAGGCGCGGGCGATGGCCACCCGCTGGCGCTCGCCGCCCGACAGCTTGATCCCGCGCTCGCCCACCAGGGTGTCGTAGCCCTGGGGCAGGCGCAGGATGAACTCGTGGGCGCGCGCCTTCTTCGCCGCCGAGACGATCTCCTCGTCGCTGGCGTCGGGACGGCCATAGGCGATGTTCTCGCGCAGGGTGCGGTGGAACAGGGCCGGGTCCTGGGGCACCACGGCGATGGCGCGGCGCAGGGACCCTTGCGTCACCCGCGCGACGTCCTGGCCGTCGATGAGGATCCGGCCGCCCTGCAGGTCGTGCAGGCGCTGGACCAGCTTGACGAAGGTCGACTTGCCCGAGCCCGTCGGCCCGACCAGGGCCACGCGCTCGCCCGGCGCGATCTTCAGCGAGAAGTGGTCGTACAGCGGCGCGCCGGCCGACCTGTAGCGGAAGGTCACGTCCTCGAAGGCGATGGCGCCGGGGCCGCGCCGGAAGTCGGGCGCGTCCGGCGCGTCGGCGATCTGGGGCGCCAGGCCCTCCCAGGCGGCCAGGTCC
>Ga0102590_1001249_pt1 | contig 40060 bp, 27 predicted proteins | sample AraplaMF_Col_mMF_FD_76859 | JGI IMG/M metagenome (GOLD analysis project Ga0102590, IMG submission 76859) | Arabidopsis root microbial communities from the University of North Carolina, USA - plate scrape MF_Col_mMF | ecosystem: Host-associated > Plants > Roots > Endosphere | place: USA... | reverse complement strand
AGAGACCGTTCGATCCGCCGTTGACCTTCCTGCGTGCGAGCGGAAGATTTCCCCATTTCAATGCATCGCGGATGGCCGTTTCGTCATTCTTGAGAAATTGCGCGAGAATTTTTGCCGCGACCGCCGCATCGAGCGCCTTGTCGGGATCGTCGACGAGGTTCACGCCGATCTGGCGACCGATACGATCATAGTTGGTTCGTCCGGTGAGCTGACAAAATCCGCGGCCGCGATATCTCTCGCCATCACACCAGTTCTTTCCCGCCGGGTCTACGTTGCATCCCGTGTTTCCCAGGCTCTTCATATTGTCATAGCGATCGAATGTATGAGATGCCGGAGTTTTGGTATCTTTCGGATGCAACGGATCTTTCGGATTAGCTTCCTTCACCATGGTCGTATTGCCGGGAACCCACTTGTTTCGCTTCAAGTCCCAATGGCCGCCGTAAATCCCTTCTGAGATCGGATCGAAACCGCTCGTCTCCGCCCGGATGGTGGCGAGGGCCATCAACAGCATGTCCAGGTCGCCGAGCTTCCTGTTCTGCAATTCCTGCAGGATGAACGGCAGGTATTTGCGGATACGACCGTCCTGCCTCGGCTTTCCCTTCAGCAGCTTGTCAGCTCCACCGGGGACCATGATCGCGGCAAGCTGATACATTTCGTTGACCAGGTTCGGGCTGAAGATGGCCTTCGTCAAAATGGCGGCGCTCTTGAGTGCAGCGAACGCATCGCCATTAGGCTCGAATGAACGGGCAACGCCGTTGGCATAGAAGCGTTCAAACGCGCGGATCGCCTCCTGCGTCTTCGCGTCGTAAGTGCCGCCGTCGAGCGCCGTGCCGGATTTGGCCCCCACCACGATATTGAGCAGATTCTGGACGGTGACAACGTCGTCGCGGTTGTTTGGCTGGCCGGATCCGACTGCGGCAGTCAGCGTGCTGGTAGCGGGATCGAATTGTGGGCTGGTTTCTGTGGGCAACATGCCCTCCCTCACTGTCAGAAATATTCTGGAGCGCAGACCGGTCAGTCTAGTGACTGACCCACCATCTCACGCCCTCGGCAAATTCCGTAAGGCCACCAGCGATGCCCTTCTTGTTCCAGAACTCGCCGGCCTCGCTGGCCGCCTGCATGACCTTTCCATAGTGGCCTTGCATCGATCGCCGGTGAAATTCGTCCATCGCTTCGGTGTCACCCGTTAAAAGGCCTTCCCCGATCGCCACCACGGCCGTGACACCGCCGCTATAGATTTCACTGAGCTTGTAGTCCTTCGGTGCCAACATATCGCCGGCGGCCACATAGGGATTTCTCATCATCAGGTACCCCGTCCCGGCACCAAGCGCGGCACTGACTCCCTTTCCGGCCGTCGTCTTGGCGGTCGAATCGAGATAACTTACGATGCCCTGCAGCGCGGTTCCGACTATGACCAGGCCGCGAATAAAGGGCTCGCTCTTCAGGATCCGGCCAGACTTCAGCAGTTCCCGGCCCACGCGGCTGGTACGAAGCGCCATTTCAAGTCTCTCGGCGGCACTCGCGATGGGCTGACCAAGCCCCAGCTTGGCACCCCCAACCACGGTCGATTTGAACGCCTTGTATTTCGAGGCAAACTCATGCGCCGCCCGCACGGCCGGTCTCTCGGCAGCAAAGGCTTCTTCCGCCGCCGCCAGGGCTTGTTTTGCCTGGCTGAGCTTCTTACGCGCTTCCATTCCCAGCTTCCCACCCCGCGCCGCCGCTTGCTGCAGCTTGGCAATGCCCGCCCGCATTCGTCGCAGATCGTATGCCATCTGCGCGTGCGTCTTGATCAGCTTGGCGCTGGCTTGCACTTCCTTGAGATATTTCTGCAGCTGACCCAGCCTGTGAGCGGCCTTCTCGAGGGCTTCGGCCGCAAGGTGAGATTCATGCGCGTAGTGCGCCAGATGCTCCCAGTGCGCTGCTCCTGAGTGCTCTTCCGCCTGCGGATGTCCTCCTTCACTGCCATGTGCGGGCGCAGCTCCAGGATGCGCCGCACCGCCGGGATGTGCTCCTTCTTTTCCTTGTCCGGTCACTCCATGTCCGGTTTCACCATGCTGCGCGGGCTCTTGATGTCTCATCGTTCCGTCCTCCTGATTGTCCTCGTCAAACCATTGCCCCGGGGCGCGAAATGAACGTACGAGGCCATCAGTCCGAATCGACGGGATTGCCGTGAATGCCGACCCGCCCCGAGGCACTGAAGTCGAACTCCCGCCCCGCAAGCGTTACCTTGCCGTCGCTCGTCATCTCCAGGCGCGACTGGCCAACGGTGATGACGAGCCTGTCGCCGACCACGACCGACATATCGCGGCCGACCGACACACTGCTGGTCTGTCCGACGGTGACAGTGCAGTTGTTGCCAATGCGGACCTGACGATCCTGCCCGATCTCTTGCGAATCGTTGCGCAGCACCTGGGTGGTCATGTCCCTTTGCGCATGGACGTAGACCTCTTCACGACCGTTCTCATCCTCGAAGCTCAACTCGTTGTAGCCGGCCCCCTTGTGGGTCTTCGACTTGATGGTCATCCGGGTCTTGTTGTCAGGAAGCCTGTAGGGGACCTTGTTGATCGTGTTCGGCACGGTGCCGATCACGAGCGGACGATCGGGATCTCCTTCGAGGAACGCGACCAGGACCTCCATGCCTACGCGCGGAATGAACTGAGCGCCCCAGTTCGCGCCGGCCCAGCCCTGGCTGACACGCACCCAACAGGTATCCGAGCCGTCCCCCTTGGCGCGCCGATCCCAGGGAAATTTGAGCTTGATCCGGCCGTGACGGTCGGTGTGAATTTCCTCTGCTGCCGGCCCGGCGACGACCGCGATCTGCGCGCCCTCAATCCGCGGCCGCGGGGTCGCGCGACGCGGCGTTGCCGGCACGCGGGCGGGGATCGCCGACACCGAATTTGAGTATCGCGGGGATTCGCCACCGGTCTCGTATGCCGCGGCCTCAGCCTCGTGCATGATACGAACAACGACATGCGGCTCGTACGCCTGATCGGCACGGGCGACCTCATGGGGGGTGAAGCGCTGTCCCGGCGCAAGCGTTCGTACCGACGAGGCTGCATCGACGAGTTCGTGATCCGCTTCGATCGCCTGGATACGCAGCTTGGCGGCGGCCTCTCCCTCTGCCGGCGCCAGGAACCCACCCGGATATTCGTAGAGCTCGTACGACGAGTTGGGCGTTGGCAAGGTCACGAGCGAGGGAGCAATTCCCTGCGGCGGCGACAACGGTGTCTCAAAGTTCCAGTCGCGCGTGGATTGCTTACCCGGCGTAAACACGAAACTCCGGCGCCAGTGGTGGAGATGGCCGACATCAGTCGAACCGAAAGCGAGCCTGACGCGCGGCTCGACGCCGTCGCGATAGCCAGACGCGTGGTTGGCCACGATCAGCCGGTGCGCCCCGGTCCCATGCTCGAACCAGTAAAACAGTCCGTCCTCCTCGAACCGCCGCGTGAGATAGGAAAAATCCGTCTCGTTCCATTGCACGCTGTAGGGACGCGGCCTCGGCGCGACCGTGACGCCCGACGTGTCGGGCGCCGGAACGCCGTGCTCGCCAAGGATGGTCTCGGCTACCTGCAGCGATGTCTTGTCCAACCAGATCCGGCAGTCCTGGCGCTGCGTGGCAAGCCACAGCTTGGGCCGGATCGTGAGCGCATAGCTGCGCAGACCGCGCGTGATGGTCGGTCCCTCCTGCAGTTCGGTCACCAGACCGTTCCATGCCCGTCGCGGCATTCCTACGCCGCGATCGAGGGTGACATCGACGATGCTGCCAATGATGTCTGCGGGACGGATCGGATCGCGCCTGGATCGCACCGTGGCCTGAAATTCGAACAGCGACGAGATCCCCTCGTGCCCCTGGAGGCGCTCGAGCAGGAGCACGTCCTTGCCGAGTGGCGTCGAGATGCCAAGCAGCCGGTCGGCTTGCGCATAGTCGACAGGTCCGTCCATCGGCGCGCAACTCCTTGCAACAAGAGAAAGCGGCGGGGGACAGTCCCCCGCCGCACCAACCAGAGACTAGGCCGCCTTGGTGGCCGCGATGTCGTAGCTGCCGACCATCGGCGACTGCGGCTGATGCTTGTCGTCGTAGGGGATGTACTTCACATCGAGCTTCGTGAAGTTGAGCGTGACGGTCTCGATCGGGCGATCTCCGTCAGAGCCGACGCTGTAGTTCGAAATCAGCGTATTCTGCATCGTGTATTCGATGTAGGTGTCTCCGGGATTGCCCGTCGTCACCAGGTGAATCACCGCCTTCTTGCCCACGCGGCCGGTGCAGGCTTCCTGAAACAGCTTCACGGACGACGAATCGCTTGTCTTGGTCAGCGTAACCTCGGATACCATCGGCTCGGACGCCTCGCGATTGGCCGCCGATCCCGCGATGGTGTTCATGCTGCGGCTGACGTTCCAGTGCATCGCCTGGATGTCCATCCATTTCTGATGGTTCTGCTGTGTCGCATCGCCCTGTATCCCGTCGATCTGCACATAAATCGGCATGGTAACGAACTCCTCTTGGTTGTTTAAGAATAAGGACGGACACAGCCGTCCTTCTGGGACTGTCGTCCCGCTTTTTCCGTCGCCGTCGGCAGCGCTGGCGCCCCCTAGATCGAGTTGACGACGGGTTCTGCACAGGCCAGCGCCTCCGCAGATGCTCTTGTGCCGCCGACAGACTCCGCCTCCAGGCAGAACCTGCCGTCGCGACCACAACTCACAACCAAACGCACCGGCGCCTTTTGTTGAAGCGCGTGCTGGAGAACAGCCGTCGAAATCAGCGGCAGGATCTCACGGTTAAGGACACCTTCGATGGCGCGCGCCCCGATGTCAGTTGCAAGACAGCGCGCGACGACATGGTTTTCCACCTCGGGCTCCACCACCAGCTCCATGCGGTGCGCATCGAGCAACCGGTCGACCACGCCGTCGATCTGCAGGCGCGCAATATCGCGCAGCACGCTCTCATTGAGCGGAAGGTAGGGAACGACGGTGACCCGGCCGAGAAAGGCAGGCCTGAAATGGCGCAACAGCTCCGGGCGGACGAGATCGGCGAGCGATGCCGCGTCGGGAATCGTCGCCGGATCGGCGCCCACGGCCGACAGTGTCTCACTGGCCGCGTTTGACGCCATGATGATGGTCGTATGGCGAAAATCGATGTCGCGTCCTTCGCCGTCACGCAACGTTCCCTTGTCGAACACCTGATAGAAGACGTCCTGGACACCGGGATGGGCCTTCTCCATCTCGTCGAGAAGAAGCACACCATAGGGTCTGCGGCGGACCGCCTCGGTAAGCACGCCGCCCTCGCCAAAGCCGACATAGCCGGGAGGCGAGCCAACCAGCATCGAGACTTTATGCTCTTCCTTGAACTCGGACATGTTGATCGTGGTCAGATGGTGGGCTCCGCCATACAGGAGTTCGGCCAATGCATGCGCGGTCTCCGTCTTGCCCACGCCGCTCGCTCCGACCATCAGCAGCACCGCGGCCGGCTTGCGCGGATCGGCGAGTTTGGCAGTCGATGTCTTTATCGCCGCGGCGATCAGCGCCAGCGCCGGCTCCTGACCGACGATGCGCTGACCAAGCCGCTCCTGGAGCGACAGTGTGGTCCCGACCGCATCTCGAATCAGGCGGCCGAGCGGAATGCCGGTCCATCGCGAAGCAACCGCGGCGACTGCATCGCGATCCACTAAACGGTGCACCAGGGGATGTTCGGCCTGCACCGCAGCCAGCCGCTGCTCGGCCGCGGCCAACCCCGCAGCATCTCCGTCACTCTCCGCGGCATCGGCTTCGGCGATGAGGCGACGCTCCGTCTCCAGGCGCGACATCAGCGCGGCAAGCCGTTCGTCAATCCCACGGACGCGCTCGTCGAGCGTTTCGAGCCGCCCATCCCGGTCGATGGTCAGCTCCCTGGCGACTGTCGCGCGTTCGGCAGCGAGGAGTTCGCGATCGCGCTCCAGATCGGCGATCGCGGGCGGCGTGCTCGACCGGCCGATCGCGACGCTGGCCGCCGCCGTGTCGATCAGACTCACGGCCTTGTCCGGCAGCTGACGGGCCGGGATATAGCGGGACGACAGCCGCACCGCCTCGCGCAGCGCCTCGTCGCGAATGCGCACCGCGTGATGCGCCTCCAGCGCAGGCAGGAGACCGCGCAGCATGCGCACCGCGGTCTCTTCCGTCGGCTCGCCCACCTTCACGACCTGAAAGCGACGCGTCAGCGCGGCATCGCGCTCAAAATATCGCTTGTATTCCGACCACGTGGTGGCCGCGATCGTTCGCATCTCGCCACGCGCCAGCGCCGGCTTGAGCAGATTGGCAGCATCGCCCTGCCCGGCCATATTGCCGGCACCGATCAGCGTGTGCGCCTCGTCGACAAAGAGGATGACAGGACGCGGAGCGTGCGCGATGTCATCGATCACGCCCTTGAGCCGCCGCTCGAACTCGCCTTTCACAGCGGCGCCTGCCTGCAGGAGGCCGAGATCGAGTGCATGCACTTCGACCCCGCGTAACGATGCAGGCACATCGCCATCGGCCACACGCTGCGCCAGCGCCTCCACGATCGCCGTCTTCCCGACGCCCGCCTCGCCCGTAAGGATCGGATTGTTTTGCCGCCGCCGCATCAGAATATCGATCACCTGCCGCAGTTCGGCTTCCCGCCCAACCACCGGATCAATGCGGCCCGCGCGCGCCTGCGCCGTAAGGTCGACGGCATAGGCCGAGAGATGCTCGCCCGCCGATGGCGCGCGAACCACCCCGTCGCCCGGCGCGGCGTCGGCCGGCATGGCGGCGGCCTGCGCGGCGGCCTTCGCCTCGTCGAAGCGCAGCGACGGCGCCGCTTCACGCACATATGCGCCGACGCTGACATCCGATGCGATAGCCACGAGCAAATCGGCACGACCGATCGAGTTGCGCCCGAACCGCAGAGACGCGGCGAGCCACGCCGCCTCGATCCAGGCAATGAGCCTTGGCGAGAGTGCCGGCGCCCCGCCCGGACCGAGCCGCAACCGATTCAAGGCGCCAGCGAGTTCATCCGCCACGATACGCTCGGACAAATCGAGCGTCGCCAGCAAGGTTTGAAAGTCGCGATCGCCGCCAACAAGCTCCGCGAGCCAATGCTCGACCTCGACAGCCGGATGGCCGCGCGAGGCTGCGCGAGCAACCGCTTGCTCAAGCGAGTGACGCAAGCTCGGTGCAAGCCGGGATACCAGAACGCGCAAATCGAGTACCATCGCCATCGCCTCGGCAAAAAAAACGCAAAACCATACGCATGCCTGACGCCGGGACATTCGGCGACAAGCCTGCTCTGCTGCAGAACTTGTAGTGTTGTAGCCAGTGACTCCTGGCGTCGACACAAATGAGATAGACGACGCGCGATGCATTTTTGATCGGCCGAATGTGGCGCCACCGTGATGTTCGATGCGGTATTATTTCATGCCTTTAACTTCAAGCCGACGTCACTATAACTTCGCTTCACTGTTGTCCGACAACAAGCATCGCGTATGTCTGGATTGAATAACAAGCGTCTTGAAATGCTTCTAATGCCGGTGCCGGGCGCAGCGCCGACCGGCACCGATCTGCGAACCGACGGCAGCACGCAATCCCTGTACTTTCAGTTGAAGGACGCACGGACAGCGGCGCGCGCCAGCGAGCGTGCCGCCGAAGCCGCGGGTGAGGTCGGCGGCCTTGCCGCGGAATGGCGGACCGTGTTCGACATCGCGCAGACGAGCATCGCCCAGCACTCGAAGGATCTTGAGATCGCCGCCTGGCTGATCGAATCACTCGCGCGCCTCGAAGGCTTTGCCGGCTTGGAGCTCGGCTTCAGGCTGATCGAGGGCATGGTCGAGCGCTATTGGCCTGACCTCCATTCGATCGACCGCGACGACGTCGCCAGCAAGGTCTCGCCGCTTGCAGGCCTCAACGGTGTCGGAGGCGAAGGCGCGCTCATTCAGCCAATCAGAATGATTTCGTTCGTTCCGGGACGTTCGTTCGGAAGCCTCGCACTCTGGCACTATCAAGTCGCGCGCCGCGACTCCAGCGGTGAAGCGGCGGACGTATTTGCCCAGAACCTCGCTTCTTCAGCCGAGGTGCAGACGCTCCGCGCCGGCGAGCGCGCTGCACGCGCTGCACTCGATCGCTTTCTGTCGCTCACCAAGGCACTCGAGGCCGTCTGCGGGGCAGACGCGCCACCATCGTCAAATACCCGCAACGTTCTTACCGAAATCACCGACGCTTATCGCGCCGTGCTCGGCAATCCGGTGGCAGAGGCCGACCCGATCGCGGCCAACGATCCCGATATGCCCGTTCCCGAGTCCGATGCTGGTCTTGCAGGCCATGGCACAACCGATATCCGAACGCGCGAGCAGGCGTTCGCCGAGCTGCTCCGCATCGCGGCGTTCTTCCGCCGGATGGAACCTCATTCGCCGATCTCCTATGCCATCGAGACGTTGGTCGCGCGCGGACGCATGAACTTGATCGACCTGCTCGATGAGCTCCTGCCCGACGCCGGGAGCCGCAGCCAATTCCTGCAGGTGGCCGGTATTGGCCCGACGGCGATCGGGCGCCGGAATGATTGAACAGCGAATTGAACGCGGAGCCCGAACGAAAACCGGCGATCGGGCCGTCATATGACGATATGGGCGAGGCGCGCGAGCTGCGCCGACATTCAAAGGAGACAATGCCTTGGCGAGCATCCACGACAAGCTTGAGCGCGTACGCAAGCCGCGCGTCCACATCAAATACGAGGTTGAGACCGAGGGAGCGCTCGTTGAGAAGGAGCTTCCTTTCGTGGTCGGCGTCCTCGGCGACTTCTCGGGCGATCCGGTCGAGGCGCTGAAGCCGCTCAACGAGCGCAAGTTCATCCAGATCGATCGGGACAATTTCGACGACGTCATGGCCCGCATGACTCCCGGGCTGGAGCTGCGGGTGGAAAACACGCTCGCCGGCGACGGCAGCGAAATGCCGGTGAGCCTGAGGTTCTCGAAACTTCAGGATTTCGAGCCGGCCTCGATCGTAGCCCAGGTGCCCGCCCTGAAGGCGCTGCTGGAGACGCGCAACCAGTTGCGCGACCTGCTCACCAAGGCCGACCGCTCGGCCGGACTTGAAACCTTGCTGGAACGGGTCCTGCAGAACAGCTCTGAACTCAAAAAGCTCGCGGGGGAACTCGATCTCGATCCGCAGTCCCCTGCGCCCACCAATGATGGAGCCGCGTGAGATGTCGACGACCGTTCAATCCTCCGCGCGCCGCGAGCAGCTCCCCGAGACCGCAAGCCTTCTCGACACGGCGATCTCTGCGACAAAGCAGACCGAGCCGGATCGCGCCGCAGCGCTGATTCGCACGTTCACGGCAGAGGCCCTGCAAGGCACGGTCACCTTCAGCCGCAACATGACGGTCACGTTGACCAATGCGATCGCAGCTCTCGATCAGAAGCTGTCGCGCCAGCTCGCGGCCATCGTGCATCAGCCGAAATTCCTCGAACTTGAAGGGTCGTGGCGGGGAATAAGCTATCTCACACAAAATACCGAGACGAGCGCCAACCTCAAGATCCGCGTCCTCAACGTCGGCAAGCGGGAGCTCGGCAAGGATCTGGCCAAGGCTGTCGAATTCGATCAGAGCCAGATCTTCAAGACCATCTATGAAAGCGAGTTCGGCACGCCCGGCGGCGAACCGTACGGCGCGCTGATCGGCGACTACCAGTTCACCAACTCGTTCGAGGATATCGAGACCCTCCAGGGGCTCGCCGGCGTTGCAGCGGGCGCGTTTGCCCCCTTCGTCTCCGCCGCCAGCCCGGCCTTGTTCGGCTTCAATGACTTTCGCGAATTGTCCAAGCCGCGCGATCTGGAGAAAATCTTCGATACGATCGAGTACGCCAAGTGGCGGGGCTTCCGCGACAGCGACGACTCTCGCTTCGTGACGCTGACGATGCCGCGCATTCTGGCGCGCCTGCCATACGGCCGCACCACCAAGCCGATCGAGGAGTTCGATTTCGACGAAGGGCCGACCGGCCAGGGCGAGGGCCGCGAGGGCCTCGTGCATGATCACTATTGCTGGATGAACGCGGCCTATGTGCTCGGCACCCGCATCACGGACTCGTTCGCCCGCTCCGGATGGTCGACGTCGATCCGTGGTGCCGAAAACGGCGGCAAGGTGGAAGCGCTGCCGATGCACGTGTTCTCGAGCGACGACGGCGACCTCGACTTCAAGTGTCCGGCGGAGATTGGAATTACGGACCGGCGCGATGCCGAGCTGGGCAAGCTTGGATTCCTGCCGCTCTGCCACTACAAGAACACCGATTACGCGGTGTTCTTCGGCGCGCAGACCACGCACAAGGCCAAGCGCTTCGACCGAGCCGAGGCAACCGCCAATTCGGCGATCTCGGCCCGATTGCCATACATGATGGCGACGTCCCGCTTTGCCCATTACCTGAAGGTAATCGGTCGCGACAAGATCGGCTCCTTCATGGAGGTCGACGATTGCGAGGCGTGGCTCAATCGCTGGATCAACAACTACGTGAATGCCAACGACGATGCCGGCGCCGAGATGAAGGCGCGCTACCCGCTGCGTGAAGCCAAGGTGACGGTTCATGAAGTTCCCGGCAAGCCGGGTTCCTACAACGCGATCGCGTGGATGCGGCCGTGGCTGCAGATGGAAGAGCTGACCACCTCATTGCGAATGGTCGCACGAATTCCGCAGCGAAACTGATCGCGCAATGTTGGCAAAGGCACCGCTCGATGCGGCCGGCGAGACATACTTGTACGATCATGGCCTCTCCGGTCGCCTGCCTGGCCACGGTGATCCGTCACCTGGCCAAGCCGGTGCGTGGATCGACCGCCTGCTGACTGCAATCGACGATCTCATCTCGGCGCAGGTCAATGCGATCCTGCATCATGCGCATTTTCAGCGGCTGGAGGCGCGTTGGCGCGGTCTAGCCTACCTGGTGCAGGCGGCGCAGGACTTGCCCAATGTACGGCTCAAGGTGCTCTCGGTATCGTGGGTCGAACTCTGCCGCGACCTCGATCGTGCCGTCGAGTTCGATCAAAGCCGGCTGTTCCGCCTGGTTTACGGCGACGAGTTCGACATGCCGGGCGGCGAACCGTTCGGTCTCATGGTTGGCGACTACGAGGTGGCGCATCGGCGTACGCAGGATTGTCCGACCGACGACGTCGCCGCGCTGCGGGCCATCGCGGCCATTGCGGCGGCGGCATTTTGCCCGTTCGTCACCTCCTGCCGCCCTTCTCTGCTAGGTCTCGATCATTTCTCCGATCTCGATCTGCTGCCCGATCTCGCGCCGACAACGCGCGGTCCGGACCTCGTGCGCTGGCACGGTTTGAGAGCGCTGGCCGACACTCGCTTTCTCGGCATTGTTCTTCCACGCGTGCTGATGCGGGGGCCCTATCGCCGGCATGACCGTAGCCGCATCGACGGCTTCACCTTTGACGAAGCGGTCAGCGCGTCCGGACACGAGCTGCTGTGGACCAACGCGGCTTTTGCATTCGCCGGCGTGGTGCTGCGCGCCTTTGCCCGCTCCGGCTGGTTCGCAGACCTGCGCGGTGCGCCGCAGGACGGCGAAGGCGGCGGGCTCGTCGTGGATCTGCCGACATTCTCGTTCTCGACCGATCGTCCGGGCGTTGCCGTGCAACCGTCCGTCGAGATTCGCCTGACCAGCACCCAGGAATGCATGCTCGCGGAGCTCGGCCTCATCCCCATCGGGGTGGTTCCCTACACGCCCTATCTCGTATTCAACACCAACTCGTCACTGCATCAACCGGCCACGTACGATCGGCCGGCCGCGGCACGTAACGCACGATTGTCTGCGATGCTGCAGTACGTGCTGTGTGCCTCGCGCCTCGCCCACCATGCGAAAGGCAAGATGCGCGACCAGATCGGCCGTCTCGTCGATGCCCGCGGGCTTGAGCTGCTGCTGACGGAATGGCTGTCCCAGTACTGCCTCGGCAATGACGAGGCGGCGGCCGACATCAAGGCGCGTTTTCCGCTGCGTGCCGCCCAGGTCCGCGTGAGCGAAGTACCCGGCCGTCCCGGCGTGCTCAACTGCATGCTGCATCTGCAGCCGCATTTCCAACTCGACGACGTCGCAGCAACCTTTCACTTGACTACCGAGGTTGCGACGGTCGCCTCCTCCTGAGGTCACACATGACGCTTTCCCTGCGCCCCACCGAAACGATTGCTACGCTGTTGTTGCAGGCCCGCCTTGCCGAGGCTGCCGTTCAGGCGACCGACCAGGTCAAGGCGAACCCGCTCAACGCAACGGCACGCATTCTGCTTGCCGACCTCCTCTGCCTGCAAGGAGCGTTCGAACGCGCCGACGCGCAGCTCCAGATCGCGAGCCGTCACGCGCCGGACGATGCCATCGGCATTGCGCAGCTCTGCGGTCTGATCAGGGCGGAGGCGGCGCGCCGGGCCTGGTTCAGGGAAGGTGCGCTACCGAGCTTCCTCGGCGAGCCCACGCCGCGACAACAGAAGGCGCTGCAACTGGCACTCGCGCTGCGCGCCGCCGATGCCACGGCGACCGAATGCCTTCGTGACGAGCTGGAGCAAACGCACATTGCGCGCCGCGGATCGTGCAACGGCGAGAGCTTCGACGATTTCCGTGACGCCGATGATCTCGTCCAGGACAGTATCGAGGCTGTCTGTACCAACGGCAAATATTACTGGCTTACTCCCGACGCACTGGCCAGCCTGACCTTTGCGGCGCCCCGCTACCCGCGCGACCTGATGTGGCGGCGTACCCGCGTAGTTCTTCACAGCGGCGAAGAGGTCGAGCTTCGCCTCCCGGCCCAGTATTTCGACGAAGCCGCCACGGATGAGCACCGGGTGGCCCAACAGACCGACTGGATTGCGTCGATCGGCGGCCTCGTGCTGGGGCGTGGTCATCGTACGCTCATGATCGGCGGCGAGCCGCAGGGCATGATGGACATCAAATATCTCCGCTTCGAGGGCGCAGCCACGTGAGCCTTAACCCCTCGCCGCTTCGCATGTCGCTGCTCGATCGCCTGATCGATGAGGCGCCCGAACTGTCCTTCGATCCGCCGCGCAGCCGCACGGAGGAGCTCCGCGCCATTCGCGAAACTTTTCGCCGTGACATCGAGGCAATTCTCAACACGCGCCGGCGCTGCCTCTCGCCTCCAGCCGCGCTGCGTGCCTTGAAATCGGCGTTACCTTACTGCGGCGTGCCTGACCTTGTCGGCATGTCGCTGGCGACCCAACAGGAGCGCGTCGAACTTCTCCGCTCCCTTGAGGAAACGATTCACATGTTCGAACCGCGCCTCCGCTCGGTTGAGCTTTCGCTCGTTCAAGCACGCGATCCGCTGGATCGCGTCTTGCGAATTCGCATCGAGGCGGTCACGCAGATCGAACATGCCCTCGGGCCGATCGTACTGGAGACGGCGCTGGACCCGGCGACACGCACATTCTCGGTGACGGAGCGCGACGATGTCTGATCGCCTGCTCGCCTACTACAATCAGGAGCTGGAAGATATTCAACGCCTGGCAGGCGAGTTCGCTGCCGCGCATCCGAAGATCGCCGGGCGCCTGCGGCTGTCCGCCGACGCGATCGACGACCCTCACGCCGGCCGATTGATCGAGGCCTTCGCCTTCATTGCCGGCCGCCTCAGGCTCAAGATCGACGATGATTTTCCCGAGCTCACCGAGACGTTGCTGGACGTGCTCTATCCGCACTACCTCGCCCCGATTCCAAGCGCAGCCATCTGTCAGTTCGAGCCGACCGACGACTTCAGCGAGGGCTCGCTTGTGCCACGGGGCACGGTGCTGGAAAGCGAGCCCATTGAAGGCGACATCTGCCGTTTCCGCACCACGCAGGCGGTTGATCTCTGGCCGATCGCCGTTCAGTCCGCCACGTTGTCAGGGCGGCCGCTGTTGGCGCCGCCGGCTCCTCGCCTGGACGCTGCCGCAAGCCTTCGCCTCGTGCTTCGCTGCCTCGATCCCGAGCAGACCTTTACGCGATTGGGCATTGACCGGCTGAGATTCTTTATTCGCGCGCCGTGGCGGCAGGCGGTTGCACTCTACGAGCTTCTGCTCAATCGCACCGTCGGAATCGCGCTCGCGGACCACGCGGAGGACCAGGCTGCGACATTTCTCGGGCCGAACGCCATCAGGGGCGTCGGTTTCGAAACCGAGGAAGCCCTGATCCCGCCGGCGCCGCGCTCGTTCCCAGGCTACAGGCTTCTGACCGAGCTCTTTGCCTGTCCGGAGAAGTTTCTGTTCCTGGAGTTGAGCGGAATCAGCGCGAAGGCATTGCGCCATACCGGAAACACGCTCGAGGTCTTCTTCTATCTCAAGCATCACACGCCGGAACTTGAGCGCGCCGTCACGCAAGACACCTTCGCGCTTGGCTGCACACCCATCGTCAATCTCTTCAGCCAGCGCGCCGAGCCCATTCAGTTGACGCATGAACTCAGCGAATATCCGCTCGTGGCCGACGTACGGCGACATGCGACCCGGGAGATATATTCGGTCGATCGCGTCGTTGTGACGGACCGCTCCGGCCACCAGCGCACCGCCACCCCGTTCTTTGTCCGCGGGACAGATCATCACGGAGACGCCCTTCATTGGCAGCTCCGGCGACGACGCCTTCAAACCGCCGACAACAGCACCGACGCCATGCTCGCGTTCGTTGATACCACCTTTCATCCGGCCGCAACCGCTGATCGGGTCGTTTCGGTGGAAACGACGTGCCTTAATCGCGATCTTCCGGCTCGCCTGCCTTACGGCGGGCCGCATCCCGTGCTTCGGGCTATCGAGGGACCGGCAGCCGTTACGGCGGTACGCGCGCTGATGCCGTTCACACCCACACTGCGCTTGCCAGCCGACGACGGCTTGCTGTGGCGGCTTATGTCGCACCTGTTGCTGAACCACCTGTCCCTTGTTGACGCCGCCGGCGGCGCCGACGCGTTGCGCGAAATGCTGCGTCTCTATGACTATCGTGATACGCCGGAGACGCGGGCGATTATCAGCGGGATTGGAACGATCAAGCACCGGCGCAGCACGGCGCGCGTGCGCAGCGGGGGGCTGGCCTGCGGCCTCGATGTCGAGCTCGAGATCGATCCACGCCATACCGACGTGGGAACGGCCTATCTGTTCGGCGCCGTTCTCGATCGCTTTCTGTCGCTCTACGCAAATCTGAACAGTTTCACACGCCTTACCGTGCGGCCAACCGGTGCGTCCGATCCGCTCGGAACCTGGCCGGCGCGCTCAGGCGACCGGCCGCTGCTGTGATGCCGGTCAGGTCCATGTTCAAGAGCGCCCTCGATCGTCTCAAGGCGACGCCGCATCGCTTCGACCCGTTCGAGGCCCTGCGCCACCTCGATCACCATCACCGGACCACCGGCCGGATTCGCGTTCGCGGTGCCCTCACCAATCGCTACGTTCCGGCGCCGCTCACGGCCGTGTCAGAACGGCGGGACGGCGATTCGGAGATCGGCATCGCCTTCGTCGGCCTGACCGGCCCGCTGGGGGTGCTGCCGCCGCCCTACACCGAAACCGCGCTGCTCGCGCGCAAGCGCCGCTCCCATTCGCTGACCGCATTCCTCGACATGTTCGTTCAGCGCTGCGCCGAGCTGTTCGTGCGCGCTGCCGAAAAGTATCGCCTGCCTGCCCAGGTCGCACGCCATACAGCCAAGGAGACAACCGGCAACGACGGAATTGCCGAAGTCCTGTTTGCGCTGATCGGGCTCGCCTTGCCGGCGCTGCGCGAGCGCCTCTCGCTTCGAGACAGGGAGTTGTTTCCCTATGCGGGATTGCTAAGCAACCGAACGCGGTCAGCGGCCGGGCTGGCGATCATGCTAGAGGACCTTCTCGGCCTTCCCGTGCGAATTTTGCCCTTCAGCGGACGCTGGGTCGAAGTCGCGCCCAGCGAGCAGACGAGGCTGGATGGCCTCGCATCGCAATATTGCCGGCTGGGGATCGATACGGTCGCCGGCTCTCATATCTGGGATGTCCAGGGGATGTTTCGCATCGTCGTGGGCCCGCTCGGCTACGCCGATTTTCTCAGCCTGTCACCTCGCGGCGAACGCATGCGCCGTCTGGTTGACGCGGCCCGCTTCTATAGCGGGCCGACTCTGAGCTTCGACATACAGCTGGTTCTCGCCAAGGAAGCCATTCCCGAGTGTCAACTCTCGGGGAAGAACGCAATTCTCGGCTGGAACACTTGGTCCAAATCGTTGCCGTCAATGCACGATAGCCATGACGCGATCCATTCTCCCGAGCGATGACCGCCGTGGCGGCGCGGCCACCCCTCGCCCAACCACGGCGTGGCTGTAAGGAAGAATGCGCCGTCTATTCGACCTTGACGTTGGCTTGCGCAATAACATCACGCCATTTTGCGAGCTCGGCCTTTTGCCAGTCGCCGAGGCGTTGCGGCGAGCCGCCGAGCTGATCCAACAGCGTGACGGTCTCGGGCTCGCCGAGAAGCTGGTTTATCTCCTTGTTCAACCGTTCGACGATGTCGGCCGGCGTTCCTGCGGGCGCATAAACTGCTTGCCACTGTTCGGCCTCGGCGTCCTTGAGACCGACCTCCGCGGTCGTCGGAACATCGGGCAGGCCTTTCAGCCGCTGTGCGGACGCGACTGCGATCGCGCGAAGCGTTCCCGACTTGATATGCGAAACGATCGGAGTGATGGGCGCAAACATCATTGCGACGTTGCCGGCGACGACATCCTGAATCGCGGGCGTGTCGCCGCGATAGGGCACGTGCAGAAGCTTGATGCCGGCCTTGAGTTGAAGGAGCTCGCCGGAAATGTGCAGGATGGTCCCGATACCGCCGGACGCATAGGTGATGTTGCCGGGGTCCTTCTTCGCCGCCTGCACGATATCGTCCATTGAGCGGAACGGACTATTGCCGCCGACGATGAGCACGCTCGGGATCGTTCCGATCAGGATGATTGGCGCGAAGGACTTTTCCGGATCGTAGCCCAGCTTGGGGTTGAGGTTCGGCACAATCGATTGGGGCCCCGTCGAGGTGCCGAGCAAAGTGTATCCATCCGGCGCCGCGCGCGCCACCGCCTGGGTTCCGATCGTTCCTGTCGCGCCCGACTTGTTCTCGACGACCATCGTCGCCTTCAGCGCCGGCGCCAGTTTGGCGGCGATCAAGCGGCCCAGGACGTCGGTAGTTCCGCCCGGCGGGTAAGGCACAACATAGGTGATCACCTTGTTGGGCCATTCCTGTTGCGCAAACGCCGCGCGCCCAAGCGCCAGATATGGCGCTGCTCCCAACATAAGGGCAATTTGCCTGCGCGTGAGTCCGGTCATGATGTTGTGTCCCTATCTAGCTGCAGGATACGAAAAGGCACGTTGCGTCCAACAAGATCCTGGTGGCTTCCAAGTGAAAAGGCTGTGTAAGTGATCGCGCCTCGCGTGCTGCCGAGTCCCGCGTTAGCTTCCGCTCTTCCCCGACACCGGCGCAAAGAATACGTCTTGCCATTTGGCTGGCGGCGCCTTCAGCAGCCCTGCCCTGGCCATAAACCGGCCGAAGCTCATGACACCCTGCGGCTGCACGCCCCATTCTCCCGAGACGGTTTTCAACATCTGTTCGGTTTCGTCGAGCGACAGCGATGTCTTTTCTGCTTCGAGAGAGATTTCAGCGGCCCGCCGCGGATTGGCCTTGATGAACTCGCCGGCCTCGTCGATCGCCGCGACAATGGCGCCGGCGATACAGCATGCTGTTCGGAGCCGAGGAGACCGCCCATGGCTGAGTCCGCCATCCTCAAGAGTGCCTCCGTCGAGCGGCCGGACATCGAGCGGACACCTGTCGATATCAGCGAGATCGGCGACATCAGCCGCCCGATCGGTCTGGTCGAGGCCATCTTTTCCGTTACCGCCATCCGGCGAGGGTTCGTGCTGCTGATGCTGGCGTTGGTGTGGGAGATCTACGCGCGTTACATCGGCAATCCGCTGATGTTCCCCTCGCTCAGCGACACCCTGTCCGCGTGGTCCGCCGATGTCATCTCCGGCAAGCTCCCGGGCGCCGCGGCGACGTCGTTGCGGGTTTTGCTGATCGGCTACGCAACCGCAATTGCGATCTCGGCGGTCATGACCACGCTCGCGGTTTCGACGCGGATCGGCACGGACGTGCTCGCGACGCTGACGGCGATGTTCAATCCGCTTCCCGCGATCGCGATTCTGCCCCTGGCGCTGCTTTGGTTCGGCCTTGGCACCACCAGCATCGTGTTCGTCATCGTGCACTCGGTGCTGTGGGCCGTGTCGCTGAATACATTCACCGGCTTTCTCTCGGTGAGCCAGACCCAGCGCATGGCCGGCCGAAACTACGGTCTCGGCGGCCTGCGCATGGTGCTGTTCATCCTGATCCCGGCGGCGTTTCCCTCGATCCTCGCCGGCCTGAAGATCGGCTGGGCCTTCGCATGGCGAACGCTGATCGCTGCCGAACTCGTATTTGGCGTTTCGGGTAACGCGGCCGGCCTCGGCTGGTACATTTTCGAGGCGCGCAATGCGCTGGAGACGGCCAGCGTGTTTGCCGGCTTGTTGACCGTGATCCTGATCGGCCTTGCCGTGGAAGGGCTCGTGTTCCGCAGCATCGAGGCGATGACCGTCCGCAAATGGGGCATGCAAAACCACTGAAGGCTAAGAGCGATGACGAGTGACAAAAGCTTGAACCGCCGCATGATGCTCCGATCGACGGACGCCGCAAGCCTCGGGACGGTGCGATCGCCTGTCGCCGCGACAGCGCAGGAAGTAAAATGGTCAGGGGGCGTGGAGCGGCCGAAGATCTCGCTACCGCCGGGCGCCGTCGACTGCCATCACCACATCTACGACACGCGTTATTCCGTCGATCCGAAGGCGAGCTTGCGACACGCTGATGCATCGGTTCCCGACTACCTCCAACTGAAGGCCCGGCTCGGCATTGCGCGACACGTCATCGTGCAGCCGTCGACCTACGGGACCGACAACCGCCTCGTGCTCGACGCGCTGAAAGAATTCGGCACCGCGGCGCGGGCGATCGTGGTTGTGAAGGACGACATTGCGGACGCGGATCTCAAATCCATGCAGGACCTCGGCGTACGTGGCGTGCGCTTTAACCTCTCCTACCCGGCCGGCGCGCCCATTGAGATGATGCGGCTGCTTGCCAAGCGGATCGCAACGTTCGGCTGGCACGTCCAGGTCGTCGCCGGCGCCGAGCGGATCGTCGCTCACGCCGACATCCTCAGCAACCTGCCGGTGCCGGTCGTGTTCGACCACATGGGCCAGATACCGGGTCCAGGCGTTTCGCATCCCGCGTTCGGCATCATCGCAAAGCTCCTCGAGCGCGGCAAAGCCTGGGTCAAACTGTCGGGCGCCTATACCTTTTCAAAGGTCGGGCCGCCGACCTATTCGGATGCGGCCGACGTCGCCAAGGGCTATCTCAAGCTGGCGCCGGAACGCCTGGTGTGGGGCACCGACTGGCCTCATCCGACGGCAGCGGAAAACGCCAAGCCGGACGATGCGCTCATCGCCGACCTGACCTCGGACTGGATCGGTAGCGAGAATCTGCGCAGGAGAATATTCGTCGAGAACCCAGGCCGACTGTACCAATTCTAGGTGGCTCGCAATCGAATTGGCAGAAAGCGATGACGGGTCGATCGAGTGCCGAGCACGTTCATGTGTGGCCTCCATATGCCCTGAAGACTTCATCAACGCTGCCGGAGGCCTCGACGTGTCCCCCACGCAGCAAAACCGCCTTGTTGCACCACTCGCGAATGATGGTTTCCGAATGCGAGGCCAGGACCAGGATGCTCGCCTTCTGGACGAAATCCGAAAGCCGATTGCGTGCCTTGGCCAGGAACGCAGCATCGCCGGCCAGGATCCACTCGTCCATCAGCAGGATATCGGGTTCCAGCGCGGTGGCGATCCCGAGCGAGAGCCGCATCTGCATGCCGGAAGAATAGGTGCGCACCGGCAAATCGAGATAGCCGCCCAATTCGGTGAAATCGGCAATCTCCTGGACCACGGCATCGAACCGGGACGGACGGATCCCAAGATACATGCCCCGCATCCAGATATTCTCGCGTCCCGACAGCTGCTCGTCGAAGCCGAGCCCGAGATCGAGCAACGGCAGCACCTCTCCTTCGACATGCACCTGACCTTCGTTCGGTTCGAAGATGCCGGCGATGACGCGGAGCAGGGTCGACTTCCCTGCCCCGTTCGGCCCGATCAGGCCCACGCGGTCGCCGGGCATGAAGCTGGCGGTGACATCCCTGAGGGCCTGCACCCACGGCGCCGAACGGGCCTCCTGCATGATCGCCCCGCCGACCGCTTTGGCCACCAGCGCCTTTTTCAGGGAGCGATGACCGGTGTGCAGGATGGGAAAGCCCAGCGACACATTCCACAGATGAACCTCCGCCATGCTCACACCCAGAACACGATCTGACGCCGGAAACGGATGAAAAGGACGGCGGCGAACGCCGATCCCACAACGAGACAGACCACCGCTGACAGCACCAGCGCAGGCGAGATCGCCTCGCCCATCAGCGGAGCCCGCACGAGTTCGATGATGGCCGCGAAGGGATTCAGCATCACGATCAGGGGATCGACGTGCTGCACCTTGTAGTTCCACATGACGGGTGTCACGAAGAACCCGATCTGCAGCACCGCGGCGATAATCGGCGGAGCGTCACGGAATCGCGCGCACAGGATCGCAACTGCAAGGCCCATCCACGTCAGGTTCAGGCAAACAAGGATAAAACCGGGCACGACTGCAAGGAGATGCCAGTCCAGCGGAAGACCGAACACAAGGAAGATGACGACATAGATGGGCGCGTTATGAAGGAACGCGATGACGTTGCGCCAGATGACGCGGAATAGCAGCACAAGCCGCGGCAGCCGGACCTGCTTCATCAGATGACCCGAGGCGATGAAGGTCGAGCAGGAGTCGTTGATTGCCCCGGTGATGAACTGCCAGGTCGTCACGCCGAGCGCCATGAACGGCAGATATCCGGCGAGATCGAGAGAGAACAGCCTGGCGTATAGCGGGCCAAGTCCGGCGATGAAAACCGCCGCCGTTATCGTCAGCCAGAACGGACCCAGCATGGAGCCACGATAGCGATGCAGTATGTCGTTCCACCCCAGCGCCATCCAGAACCAGGACAGCGACAGCGACTGGCGCAGGTCTGCGACCGCGAGCGCCGCCTCGCTCCGGTGCTTCCGGTGATATCGAGCATCGGCTGGCACCGCGATCGTCACATCTATCCCGTCAGGTTGACCCAAGTCCTGCTGCTCCATGCCGGTCCGGATGAGGCATGCACCGTTCATCGTCGCCTCGAACGCAGCGCGGGCACGAGAACCGGGCCGATGCAGCCAACGGCTCCGGCAATTAAGACTGTCTCAGGCACCGAACTTCACCCGTTGGTCTTTGTCGATGCGAAACCAGCCGATGACGCGAGAGCCGCTCCGGGCGGCGGCGCGTCGTCGAGCGCGATACGGCAAGTGTCATCGAAGAATCTCCGCATCGACCGCTGGTTGCGCGTGGCAGTGACGGCTGCGGTCAGCCGCGCCAACAGCGCACGATCCTCAGCAAGCCTTCCAATTGAATCCGCAATGGCATCTGGCGTCGCTGCGCCGCAGATCAGCCCAGTGACGCCATCGACGACCTGCTCGACAAGTCCCCCGACAGGAGTTGCAATCACCGGAACACCCGCGCCGAAGGCGGCCGCGATGACGCCCGACTGGCTTGCCTCGACGTACGGCGCGACCACGACATCGTGGTCGGAGAGTGTTTGCGCAAGCTCCTCGTGGGACAGCCATCGGTTCACCAGCCGGATATCCAATGCCGAGAGCCTCCGCCGAAGAGAGGCCGATATCTCGCCCCTTCCATAGACACCAAGGTCCACACCGATGCCCCGGCGGCGAAGGACTTCCGCGGCCTCGACCAGGAGATCGATGCCCTTGTATGCGAGAAGGCGCCCTGTAAACAGGACACGAAGCGGTCTGTCCGGATCACGCGTGATGCCTCGCGAGGCTCGATAGTCGAGGTCGGGATGAAACAGGACCGAGATCCTGCTTTCCGAAAAGCCGTGATCGCGGACCAGGCCATTTGCAACAAAGCGGCTGAGCGTGATCACATGATCCGCCATCGCGGCTTCGCGCAGGATCCAGCGCGTCACCATCCCCCTGCGGTCGCCAGGGTGAGGCGCGGCGTCATGAACTACCACCACATACTTGGCCCCCGCCCGGCGTATCAGGGGAACAAGGAGCGGCGACCAGACATGCGACATAAGGGAGACGAACACCCTGGTGCGGTCGCGTTTGAGGCGCCCGGCGAGCGCGCTCCTTAGAGCGACCATCGACCTGAGACCATAGAAGGCCTGAGCACCGTGGTTGAATGTCGGAACGGCGAAGGAGGCATCCCCGAGCGAACGGAATCCGGCCTCGAGTTCATTGCTGCTTGAATAGGAGAACGACGCGCAGTCGCCGCCATAGCCCTGCGTCACCGCGGCCAGATCGAGCATCCATTTCGAGATGGGACCGATGCGCCCCCAATAACCAAACATCAACGGTCGCTCGCCGGTGAAGCTTCGGGTCAGCCCACTGCGGACGGATTCGTTCACGCCGCGGTCGCCCGCAGCCTGGGGAAGGCGCCTGCGCGCATGGGGTTCGCTTGCGACCGGGAAGCCGGACCGCCGATCCATTGGAGGTGCAGGCGACATGAAACCGCGCAGCATATTCACGACGCCTGCTTGCGGCGGTGGGCCAGGACGATTGCCGTGGGATCGGCCGCCAGCTGCTCCGCGCCTTCGTGGTTGCGAGGAGATGCCATGGCCGGCCCCGGCTGGAGGAGCGCGTCGAATATTTCGCTGTACCGGTCCTGAATGTGCGCGGCGGTGCTCGTCGCCCGGACCCTCTCGCACGCCCGGTCTCCCATCCGCGCGAGTTTATGTTCCGATGCCGACATCAGCTTCAGAATTGCCATCCTCAAAGCGGCCTCGGATTCGAGGGCAACGACGTAGCCGTCAATGCCATCCCGGACGAAATCCCGGCACCCCGGAACGTCAGTGACAATGCTCGGTCGTCCGCTGGCCGCAGCCTCAAGCAGGGCCCGCGGCAGTCCCTCGCCGCCCCGACTCGTGAAAATCGCGGCCTGATAGTTCTCCCAGAGATTGGCGATCGAGTCCGAGAAGCCGTGATAGTGCACGCCGGGAATATTGCGCAAGCTGTTCGGATCGACCGGTCGCGGATTGGAAAAATCCGGCGCACCATGGATGTGCAGTTCGACCGGATACCCCTCTTGCGCAAGCGAAGAGATGGCGTGGACCGCGATGTCGATCCCCTTCGACCATACCAGGCGCGATATCGTCGCCAAACGAAACGGACGTCCGCGCCGAATGTGACGCTTGCGGAATTCGCGCAGGTCAACGCCCGCTCCCATCAGAACCGAAAAGGAATGCCCGCTCCTTGCGATTCCGGTCGACACCGGATCCGCCGGATTCTCAAAGATGAAGTGTGAGCGGCGGCGTGGAACCCTGCTGATCGTGCGATACACCACCGACCGAATGATGCGCACCTTGATCGAATCCGAGATGCCCAGGAATCCGACGCCGGTAACGGCAAAAACAAACCGGCACGATTTCACGAAGAACTGCGCCAGCGCGATAACGATGCACATGCGGAGTGAATAGACGACCACGACACTTGGCCGGATGCGGCGGAGGGCCGCGCCGAACCAGATTGCCTCGGCGATTATGGCCAGCAAAGAATCGACCGCCCGGACAGTCGGGCTCGGAATGATTCTGACGCCTGCCGAAGCAGGCCCTTCTGCTTCACCGCCGCCGGGAACAAAGGCGATTACTTCCGCGCCTCTCGCTTTCGCTGCAGCGATTGCCGGCCCGAAATGTCCGAAGAGGAAGCGTCGGTCGCTAGCGACAAAGCAAATCGGATTCTCGGCGTTCGTGATCACGCGCCGAAAACGCCGCTTAGAACTGAGCATCAGTCGCTACCTCTCGTAAAAGGAACTCACTCGGTACAAACCTTCACGATTGCTGCGCGCGCTGATCCTCATCACAAAACTACAGGAGGTCCATTCGGGAAAAAATCCGCTGAATGCGGGAGAAAGCGGCAGAGATGGTTTCGAAAATTCCGAACCGTGCCCGAGTGCTGCAAGTTCGCAACATCTCCTGCGACCCCGGCCACCGAGCATCTTCCTCGCGTGGCCGAATTGGGGCGCAACGAAGACGAAAAATCGACACACATGCGTCGATCCTCCAAGTGACGTATTTTCAACGACGCGACTTTGCTCTGTTGTGAGTGAACCGCCCGAAGCGATTCAATCGCATTTTTCTCTTCTACTGCGGCTCCGTCGCTTTCCGATATGTTCGCGGATCAGCATCCCATTCCTCTTATCGACGAAGCCCTGTTCGCACCGAAGCGCTGCGCAGCGGTGCTGAATGATCCAGGCGATCACGTTCGCCGACTTTTACGAACGCTTGGAGGCGCGTTGGAACAGGATCGTTGCTCTTCCACTCTCTGCATCGGACCACACGCCAGCGTCGGCGCTTTCAGGACTCTGAGCCATGAAAATCCATCTCGGCACGCAAGAAACGTTTGCGTCGTGTCCCGACAACGTCGCCGCGAAGGCGCCACGGGGAGCGGGTTATCTTGATTGGAGCAGATTGCTTCTTCTGGTGTGGAGCGGACCGCAAGAGCCTCGCGCCCGGCGGATCCGGATTGGCCTGATCGATATCTTTATCCTGATCCTGGCTGCTGCGATCTGTTGGTCCACGACGGCGACGACCGTCCTCGTGCTCTGCATTCTGCTCATGATATCGATCACGCATGGGCCCTGGAAGATCCTGCAGCAGATGAAGCACCCGGCCTGCGCACTACCCGTCGCGATCGTTGCAATTGCAATGCTGGGGACGCTGTGGGCTGACGAAGTGCCGTGGTCGGAACGATTGCATGCCATCGAGAAGACAGTGAAGCTGCTTTGGTTGCCGCCTCTCTTTCTGCACTTCCAGATGACTTCTCGCGGCCCACGGATGTTTACAGCCTACGCCGTTTCAAACCTGGTCCTGGCGGGATTTTCGTTTTTGACATTCCTGTCACCCGAAGTTCGCGACGCGCTTGGCGCAGCGGGCAAAGCGCCCGGCGTTTTTCTGAAGAACTACATTGACCAAAGCCAGGGCTTTGCCCTCGCCGCGGTGATCTCCATTGCACTCGCGATCGAGTCGATTCACCGGAGCCGGTTTTGGCGCGCGGCCGTGCTCCTCGTCTGCTCGGCGGTCTTTTTCGCAGAACTTGCATTCGTCAACGTCGCGCGAACGGCCTTTCTCTATGTCCCGGCCATGCTGCTGCTGCTCCTGCTGAGATACACACGAGGCTGGGCCTTGCTTGCCTTGCTCGCAGGACTGAGCGCGATCGGCGCGGCGCTTTGGGTGGCCTCGCCCAACCTTCAAACGAAAGTGGCGCGCCTCCTCCATGAGGTCAGCGCATTCGAATCCAATGCCACCACGGTCAATGGACATCCGGCCAGCGGCGCCGAGCGCCTCGAATTCTGGCGAAAATCGATCAAGTTCGTGCAGGCCGCTCCTTTTTTTGGCCACGGCACAGGTTCGACCAGAGCGCTGTTCGCCGCCGAGGCCGCCGGAGAGTCAGGCCTCAAGGCGAAGGTGGTCGACAATCCGCACAATCAAACGTTCGCGGTGGCGATTCAGTGGGGCATGCTTGGATGTCTTGCACTGCTGGCAACGTGGGGGACGCATCTGTGGCTCTTTCGCGAGGCCGTCGCGGGCGCGCAGCCCAGTCTGGTTGCCTGGATCGGCCTGGTGGCCGTCGTGCAGAACGTTCTGAGCTCTCTTCTGAATTCGCACCTCTTCGATTTCTATGAGGGATGGCTGTACGTACTCATCGTCGCCATCGCCGGCGGCACGCTCCAGCGCGAGAAACGGTCAGGCGGCTCCGTCCGCCCGATAGCGACCGTCCCTAGGACCATGCAATAGGCTGCAACAAGCCCTGAGAGATCAATGAGTCAGGCCCCTGGTAACGCACTGAGTACTGTTCGTCATACAACGGCGTTCCGGTACCAAGCCAGCGCTCGTAAAGCCTGTACTCGTAGGCTTCATTCCAGTGCTGCTTCTCTTGAATGGCATCCGCTACCTTTTTTCGAAGGCCGCTGACGAACTTGAAGTGAAGAAGTGCGCCGTAGTTCTGTCGCGGGTTGCAGCCAAATGGAAATGGAAAGTGCACATTGCGGTAAGCCGTTTGCTCGTCCCATAGGGCCAACGGCACTTTGCTCAGGCAGAAGACGTCCTCCAATGGTTCTGCAATGACGCGCGAGCGCACCCCTCCTCTGACATGGACGCCCTCGCTAAATTCCTGGAACCGATAATTGGCAGAGCCAGAAAGCTCTTTGCGGTCAAAGTAGGGGCAGCGCTTCAGCATGGATCCGTTTGCTGGCCTACCCAAAAGCCTCCCCCTCAATCGAGCAAACAGACTGCTCTTCTCCTCGACAGTTTCCAATCCGGGATACATATCGATGAGAGGAGCAAATAGCCGGGTCTGCTGCCGGCATCGAAGCCAATCACACAACGATCGGATGTCGCGATGGTCCATGCCGTCGTAAGCCAAATGCTCGTCCACATCGACGTTAAGCACCCAACGGCCAAGCCCATGCCGTCGCGCGATGGCTCCTATCCAGAGTTGGCCGAAGGCTGCCTCGGCGTAACTTGCGTTTGTGGTCCAGACGGTCGTACGGGGCCACGATCTGGCGATGTCGCTCGTATGATCGTTCGACGAATTGTCGATAATGTGGACGTGACGAACACCAAGTTTCCGGTAATGGGCAAGAAAGCCTGGCAGTTGATCCGCTTCGTTGCGAGCCACACACACCACCGTGACGCCATCGGACGGAAACTCGGCAGGTCCACGGATGAGTGTCAGTTGCCGATAGGCTGCATCACACGCAGCCTGGTATTGATCGAGACCCTGCCAATTCCCCCAGTATGACATACGTTCGCCCAAGCTGTTCGAGTCAGAGCGCACAGTAGAGGGCAACAGTCATCATCAACATCGATAGCGCGCAGCTGAGGGCGAAGGTGGCCATGGCGGGTCCCTGGGTTGATTGATCACCGCTTGGACAACGGAGCTCGGAGAACATGGATTCTTGAAGGTGAGCAGGACGCGGTCGCTACGTCAGGCGGCCTGGACGATGCCCGGGCTCACCAGAAGGCTGGACGCCTCCCCGCTCCGCCGGGGACAGCGAGGACCAATCAATAGGCCGCAACAGGCCCTGAGAGATCAACGAGTGAGGCCCTCGGTAGCGCACCGAGTGTTGTTCATCAAACAACGGCTTTCCGGTACCGAGCCAGCGGTCGTACAATCTGTACTCGTAGGCGTCGTTCCAGTGCTGATTTTCCTGAATCGCCTCCGATACTTTCCTGCGAAAGCCATCGGTAAATTTGAAATGAAGCAGCGCACCATGATTCTGGCGTGGGTTGCAGATATATGGAAATGGGAAATGCAGATCGGAATATTCCGTATCCTCGTCCCACACGGCTAGCGGCACCTTGGTCAGGCAAAATACGTTATCCGACAGATCCGCAATCACGCGCGCACGCACCCCCCCTTTGACGTGGATGCCCCTGCTCGTTTCCTCAAAATGATACCTGCCGGGCCCAGCGCTATCGAAGTAAGGGCAGCTTTCCAACATCCATTCGTCTGCCGCCTTGTCCAGCAGGTGGAAACTGCCATTCCCTTTGTTCGTCGGCAATCCGGGATACATATCTATGAGAGGAGCGAACAGTCGCGTTTGCTGCTGGGATTGAAGCCAGGCGCACAACGACTTCAGATCATGGCAATCCATGCCGTCGTAAACCAAATGCTCGTCGGCGTCGACACTGAGCACCCAGTTGCCAAGCCCGTGCCGTCGCACGATGGATCCTATCCAGATGTGGCCGAAGGCTGCCTCGGCGAAGCTTGCATTTGTCGTCCACAGGGTCGCATGGGGACATGAGGCGGCGATCTCGCGAGTTTCATCGGTTGATGCGTTGTCGATTATGTGGATATGACGAACGCCAAGCTTCTGGTAATGGGCAAGAAAGCTCGGCATACGGCCCGCTTCATTACGGGCAACACAAATCACCGTCACCCCATCGGGTGAAAACTCGGCAGGGCCATGCACAAGTGTCAATTGCGCGTAAGCCGAGTCGCAGGCTGCCTGATACTCACCATGGCTCTTCCCGTTTGCCGGCCCGGAGGCGTTCGAATCTCGCAGGTCCGCCTCCTGCAAGCCTACTGCACCAGCCGCTTCCGCGCCCTCGAGCACGGTGCGGCGGCGTCGAAACGGCGCCACGTCTCCGAGCAATACGCGACTATCATCAAAGGTCGGGTCGCGGAGGATTTCCAGGAAGGCAGCGTGCATGGGATGATCTACGCGCCAGATTTGCGCCTCGGCAAACGCCTCCTTGGACATGGCGCGACTCCAATGATGAATTAGCGAAAACTCAACATGGTCCGCGTTGAAGCGACGCGCCAAATCCACGAAGGCGGGCATCTCGCGATAATTGGCGGCCTGGACAACAAAGGCCAGCTTGAAGCTTGCGATTTCGCCGGCCGCACGGCGTTCCGCAATGAAGCTGAGGTTGCGCAGCAATCTGGCGAAATCGCCGCCGCGCCTTACCTGCGCATAGGTCTCTGGTGTGACCGCATCGATCGAGACCAGCACGCTGGCCACGCGTCCTTCCAACGCACACTCCCGCCAGGCGTCCTCGTCGAGCAGGACACCGTTTGTGTGCAGATCGATTTTCATATCGGGTGAGGTCTCCCTGGTCTCTCGGAGCACCTCGCGGTAGTGGCGGCTGGCGAATGGATCACCATCGCCCGACATTCCCAGGCTCTTGGTGTCCTTCAGTAACGGTACGATGAAATTCCGGTGCGTATGTTCCAGCTTTGCCTGCGTCTCCTGGTCGGCAACAATCAAATGCCCGCGACAGGACGGGCACGAGAGATTGCACGTCGTGTCATGACAGAGCTTTACGGTTGTCGGCCCGCGTTCCAGGACTGTTGTGCTGTTGTCCATGATCGCGCGCATCTCGTCATCGGCGGCGGCCTGCTCTCGAGTCGGCAGGCTGAGGGACGCGATGTACGGGCAGTTGTCATGATGACAATGGGAAAAGCTTCCATCGAGCACGCCGGCACGAATGGCTTGAGCCTCTTTTCCGTTCCAGATTTCATCGGCAGAATTCTCGAAGATATTGCCGATCGACCGCTCGCCGCTATATTGCGGGCAACAGACGTAGACCTTGCCGCTCGACTGGATTTCGGTATGTTGGAACGGCAATGAGCAGAAACGTCTGGCGAGTTCGATCGATCTCGCATTCGACCGGGCGGATGACGGTTCAATCTCTTGCGCGGCTGCGCGCGACACGGGTGCCTTCCGCGAAAAGAGGCCTCGGGCCGGCAGCGCGAAATGTAGCGCCCGTCGCACACTCCGATTCCTTTGCGCCGCGAAGCGCATCATCCCAATAGCCCTGGCTCTCAGCCCGGCGGCTGTTCCGCGATCGCGTTCTGGATCGATATCCTGTTCTGGATCGACCTGGATGCCGCCGGCGAGCGTCGCCACGACCAGATCGTAAGCGAGGCCAACGTCGCGCCTGAACTCCTCCGGTTCCTCGACCCGGTGGAAGAACCCAAGCGGCCCCCGGCGCGCACCGGTTTTAAGCACCAGCCTGATGTGCTCAGCAGCTGCCGGTGCGTACGCCGTCATTCGCTTCGGGTCGTTGATGAATTCGGAGACAGCCTGCCACGCCGACCGGCGGCGGAACCAGTTGCGGCTCAGCCGCGCCGGATCGATGACGTGCTCCACGACCGCTTCCGGACAATACATGGACACCCGCCCGGTGGCGCTTATCCTCTGCATCACCTCGGTCTCTTCGTTTGAAAGCAACGAGAGACCCGAACCCGTGCGTCCGAGCGCGCGTGAAAATCCGCCGACATCAATCAGTGCCTGTCTATCGAATGCGATGTTGCATCCGGCAAGCCATTTGTCGGACGGCAGTTCGCGCAGGCTCCCGCCCCAGTCGACGATCGAGAGATGGCCGAGCAGTGCGTCGCTGAGCCAGGCGGGCCTGTTGCTGACCCACCGCGGCAAGACCCGGCCGCCGATCACGGCTGCCCGCGGCCCGGCAGTCTCAAATGCATGAACAATTCTGACCGCCCAGTCGCGCGCCGCGATGGCATCGTCGTCGATGAACGCGATCACGTCCGCGCGGGCGAGCGACGTCGCAACATTGCGTGCGTTCGACAGGCCGGGCACAGGTTCAAGGACGTAGCGAACGCGAGGCTCGGTGCGATAGCGTTGCGCGAAAATCTCCGCCGCCGCCTGATCGGGCGAGTTGTCGATCACGAGGACTTCGAGAAACCCTGGTTCGCACGCTTGCTTGAGGAGAGAGTCAACGGTGCCGGGCAACACATCGTACCGGTCATATGTGCATACCGCCACCGACAGACGTGGCACGCCGTCAGACCGGATCCGAACCGAAGGCATAGCGAGTGCATTACTGGCCTGATCGAGATCAGCCGCGTCTTCCGCCACATATTGCACCGGGGGACTCGGCAGACGTTCCAGCGTGGGCACGTCATCCGGCTCCGGCAGCAATTCCCGATGCGGCGGCAGTCCGGGCACGACGCCCGACAGGACCGCATCCCAGGCAGGCCTGAATGCAGTCTTCGAGAAGTTGAGATCATAGAGCCTGCGAGCAACCGCCGCTCGTCGTTTCCGTGCCTCTCGCGACCCAAGCAGCGTTGTAATGTCGTTCACAAGCTCCTTGGCGTTTGCGCTTGGGTGATAGCCGGTATCGCCGAGGTCGATTCCCCGCAAACCAGCCCGTGTGCCAGCAAAGCAGCAGCCAAGAGCGAAGGCTTCGAGGGCCTTGATCGAAATTCCCGTTCCATCCTGGTCTGGGATGACCAGGATGCGGCTGTGCTCCATGAAATCGTCGAGCTGGTCGACATAGTCCGTGACGAACAGACCTTGACGGCGCAGCAGGCGGGCAGGAAGGCCGCGGATCACACGGCCGATGACCAGGACCTTCAACCACTTCAGCCGTTCGTCCCGGGCAACGACGTCGAGAAACCAGCCGATGCTCGCGACATTGCCATCATGCCAGCTTCCCCATAGCATCAGATCGAACTGGTCCGCCGTTCGGAAGTTGTCGCCAAGCCGGTTGGCGGTCACGACTTCGTGCCAACTGCGCGGCGTGCGGTTCCGCCGCGCTGCATAGGGCCTTGCGAGCGCTGCGACGGCCGCCTCGTTTGTTACGATCTCATGATCTTCCGGGGACAGGTTTACGCAAGCCGCCACCTTTCTCCACACCGCCTTCTCTTCCGCGAGCCTCAGGTCCGGATCGTCGGGTCCTGATGGCACGAACTCCGGCACACCGTGCGTATCCAGAAGCTTGCTGTAGATGTCGTGGGTTTCCAGGATCAGCGGCGCCTTGGTGAGGCGGCTGGTGAATTCGACATGGGGCAGATGATTGACCACGGCAAAGGCAGCCCTCTCCGCAAGCCACGAAAGGCCGTGCTGGTCGTCCGCCTTGGCGTCGGCCAGAAGGAGCTCCATGCGACGAACGGGCGATGCACGCCGGAAGTCGGGCGAGACCGCTAAATCGCACAGGTGGCGGAAGCCTTCATTCCGGTACGCAATGAAGTGCAGATGCGGGCGGATCTGATCGAAGGTCTCGGACAGGAATTTTGTGGTCCGTTTGGTGCGTTCCTCACCACGATGCGGGTAATGCTCGACGAGCACCCGTACGACGATGCACCCCCGGTCGATCAAGTATCTCGTCTGCGCGTCGAACACCGCACTACTGCCCACACGGCCCCAGAGCGCGCTGACGAGAAGAACGATGGGGCCAAAGGAGTCAACCGACACGCTTGGCGCAATATCGCTGCTGCATGGTTCGCCAGTTGTCAAAGCCGCCGGCGACAGGCGCCGAAGCAGGCCCGTGTCGCTCACTTCCCCGCCGGCGTCAGCCAAGGCGTGGACCGCAAGTCCCATATTCTGCGCCATTGTCGTGGCACGGCCGGAACCGTCACAGTGGACGAATAGACTGCGGAACGGCGAGCCGCTTTTCAGACGTGCACCAAGCGTCGCCACGTCGGCAGAACCGCCGGACTCCTGCGAGCGCCCGACGGCTGCCAAGCGCACATGCAACGTCGTGAGAAGGGGCCTTTCGAGCTGCAATCTCTCGATCAGGCCGAACAGGCCTTCGATCTGTGCGATCTCCGCCGCTGGCAGCACGATGACGTCTTGAGGACCGCGCTGCCCAATCAGGGCGCAAAGATCCGGCCCGTAGATCCCAACCAATGCAGGCCCGTCCGGCCCCTTAAGAGGAACAGCCTGCCATCCCAGGAAACGACGCATGCGGAGCGCGGCGCGGCGCAGCCGGCCGCCCCACCAATAGAATAGCCAACTGTGCCGACGCACAAGGCGCGCCGCCAAGGGACGTCCGTACCATTGGACGCGCGCCTTCCTATGCAGCACACGATAGGACTGCCAGTAAAGCCAACGCGCGAGGCGCAGCGCTCCATGCCCCATACGGTAAGACTGCCAGAAGAGCCAACGCGCAAGGCGTACCGTTCCATGCCCCACACACCATCGGGCATAGGCCGTTCCGAAGCGCACGCGGTACCAAACGCGGATGGCTGCCCAAATGGAAAACGCAACGCATCTTGTGGCAATTGAACCGGAGTTTCGCCATGTTGATCGTGCCCAGCCGTCCAACCGGACCAGCCATGGCTTCACATTTTCCTGGGCCCCCGGTGCCGATACGAGGTGCCTGGAAACGCCGACAGAGTTGACATCCGACACCGCAACGCGGCCCTGAAGCTCATGATCCTCAACGGGAAGCGGCTGGTCGTCGTCAGGGAGCGCTGCATGGGCTCCCTCGATGACCGGCGTCGAAGGAAGGATGCGTCTGACGTCGGCATAGGGCCGATTGGCGAGCGTGTCGTCCTGGTCGACCACCCACACCACGTTCCAGCCGGCGCGCCAGAATACCCGCGCCGTCCGATCCGAGAACAACCGGTCACGTTTGCCGCCGAACCGCCTTGCCGGATCGACAATCAGGCATGTAGGTCTGCCTTCGCGCACCCCCTCCTTCATCGTTATCGACATCGTACTGCCTCACCACACCACTCAAACGCTCACAATTATTCGCCGGGGACGCTGTTCTGCGGGCCTCGACAGATGCTTACGCCTGGCCCTCAGGCGGAAGCGTCACCGGCGTAGTTCGCCATGTTTCCGAGCCACACGAGCGGCAGCTGCAACTCAGGCGCCTTCAGGACTTCCAGGAATTCCGCGTGATCGGGATGCAGGCTGTTGCCGATGAATTCGGTGGCGAACTCTTCGGCAGTAAAGGTGCCCCAGTTCCGTATCATCTGGAAAAAGATGGTTGTGGCACCGAACTGCCGCATGAGCCGGACGAACTCCGGCATTTCTCGAAAGTTCTTGGCCTGCACGACGAAGCTGGCCGTCCATTGTTCGATCTGTCCCGATTGATGGAGCAACCGGACGAAAGCGAGGTTCTGCAGGAGACGGTCGAAATCGCCACCACGGCGGACGACGCTGTAAGTCTCCGCCGATGCGGCATCGATGGAGACCTCGCAGCTTTGTACGATTCCGCTCAGCTCGAGCTCTTCCCAAGCCCGCCGGTTGAACAGTTGCCCGTTCGTATGCAGGTGAATTTTCAGATCCGGGAACGAATGACGATCGATGTTCTTGAGCAGTCGCCGAAAATGATTGCTGCCGAATGGATCTCCGGAGCCGGTGACATAGAGCAGCTTGGCCTCTTTCAGGAGAGGCATGATCACCACGTCGGCGAGCTTGTCGAGTTCCGTTTGCTCTTTCTTGTCAGCGAGAATGAAGTCTTTCCGGCAGGTCGGACACGCCAGATTGCATGAGCGATCGTGCGACAGGACCACCTTGGCAGGCATGGGCTGGCTCACCGCCGGCGCGGCGAAGGCATCGGCCAGTTGCTTGGCTTCGGGGCTGGTATTGGAAGGCAGAGTGCGGTTGGTGATATCGCCGCAATGCATGCGGCTGCAGTAGCGAAATGACCCATCCAGTATCGAGGCCCGCACCTCCCTCGCCGTCGCCGAGTGCCAAATGGCGTCAGCGCTGCCGTCGTTCAGATTGCCTATGGGAACAGGAAGGAAAGCCGGGCAGCAGACCCATACATTGCCTTTGGAGCCGGTCTCGAAGTGCTGGAATGGACGGGAGCAAAAGCGCGTCTTCAGATAGTCATCAACGAACACCGGATCCGGCAAAGAGGGATCAGCCCAATGAAACAACCTCAGGGCCGTCTCTTGCGTGAACAGGTCGTTCGGATCCAGCGCCATGGCCTTCGAAATATGGTCGAGAGCGTTATGGCGATCGTTGAGCTTGCGATATTCGATGGCAGCGGCAACGTGGACGGCTTTGTGCCCTCCCCGATCACGGCAGTAGTCTTCCAGGAACGCCAGCGGGTCGAAACCCGGGTCCGCCGAGCTGTGGGCGGAAATCCAAGCCTGGACGGCATCTACGAAATGCTCGCAACGGAACCGGTGCTGTCGATTCATGGCCGCCATATGCGGCGGCAGCCGGTCCGCGGCCAATTCCAGCGCGGCGGCGAGCTTGTCGCAGAGCTGTTCGGGCGAGACCGGTTCCGGGACAACTTCGGGTGAGACCGGTTCCGGGGCAACCATGCGCATGACAGAAGTCTGGGGCGCCTGGCGCGCCTGATACTCCATCACTTCCTGGGCCTGTCGCCACCAGTTCGCTTTTTCGCGCACGGCGCCGTAGCGCTGCAACAGGTCGGCGTGGCGCCGCTCCACCAGATCATTGCTGCCGTCGAGAGCCAATTGCCACATCGTGACGACCTCCATCATCGCCCGCAAGTCGCCAATCTCCTTGCCGGCGATGGCGTCCAGCATTTTTACGCGCTGCGCAGGCGAGTAGGCGTAACAGGCAGCCTCCTCGAGCACCGCCGGAGGAATGGCCTTCGTGCAAAGATAGAGTCGCGATGTGTAGTCAATGCGCCGGTCGAGGATCTCGAAATAGGGCTCCAGGGCCTCCATCGTGATGTGGATGTGCGGATGCCAGCAATGGAAAAAATCCTGCTGAATCACGACGGAGTGGCCGGGAATCAGGTGAGGAAAGAATTCGCGGAGCAGATGCGCGTTGAGCTCCGGCGTCTTTGCGATATCAATGAACAGTATTTCGATCGGCGCATTCCACCGCATCGTCAAGAAATCACCGGGATGCGGCTCGATGAAGCGTCGATAGGCGCGGGTCTGCCGCAGAAATACATCGAGATAGTCATCGCCGGGTTCGACTGCACGGCCCGCGTCCTGCTGCAGGTCCCGTACGACGTAATCATCGATGGCCCGAAAATAGTCGAACGAGTGGATGATGGGCTGGCTACCAGCGATATTGGGATTGGCGCTGACGCCAGCAGCGAATGAGAATGCAGACGCACCGATGTAGGCGCCGGCATCGATGATCGCGCCTCTGCCGGTCACCCAGTTCTTGGCCAGCCAGTAGAGTGCGCGCCGTTCCTCGGGGCCGATCATGCCTTTCGGCTTGTAGATCTTCGCCGGCGCGGTCGAGGTGCTCCACGGCTTGTCTCGCATGGCGCCGGGAGCGGCGGCCGGCGCAGTGGCTTTTCTGCCATGCCAACGCTGATAGATAGGTGCGAAAAGCCCGTTGCTCCCGAACATGCCGATAACCCAAAGCCCCCGTTGTGCTGCGGTGAATCCCTGCACCGATGTTTCGCAACTCCGCGGTTCGCGCGATAGCGACTGTCCTACGACCACGTCATTTGATCGAAGCAGTATCTGCTCCGGTGATGAGTGTCGTCATCCAATCGCGGGACGAATCATAAGGGGCACTGTCCGTTCGGCAGTCGCTCCACTAGCGATGCGCATGATTTGACACACAATCGCCTTCGATCGCCTCGGTGAAGATCCAGGCCTTTGCAGTCCTTGATCCGCCCGAAAAACAAAAGACGCGGCGGTTGCCGCCCGTCCCAAACTGCTTCTGCTGTTTTCGGTGTGCGTCAGCGATGGGCGAGAGAGTGTGGCGATCCGATCACTCGGAAGGCGCCAAGCCAGACGATGCGCTCATCGCCGGCCTGACCTCGGACTGGATCGCCAGCGAGGCTCTACGCACGAGGATATTCGTGCGGCCTACTCCGCCCCTTCAGCGTCCGAGCCGGCGCGACGGCGGTTTGATACCTCGTTCAATAATCCGGCAAGTCGCAAGCCTTCCAGAATTCCGTCCAGCCGCTGCTCACGGATTGTCGCGGCGACCATCGAAACGGCGTCCTGCTGCTCGATCGTGAAGTGCACCTCAGGCAATTGCTCGGAGATCGCCTCGAAGAATGTCTGGGGATTCGTGACGTGATCCCTGAGTGCATGCGTGGCCTCTTGCGCAAGGTACGTCGCGCGGTCGCCGTCGGTCCCGTCGAGATTGAAGTCATCGCGGGCGCGGTCCTTTATCGACCGCCGAATCAGTTCGCTCTGCTGCTTCGCCTCCATGAAAAGCAGGAACACCGCATCCGGCAGATTTTCGCGCGGCACTTTCTTCAGGTCGGCGAGCCGGGTGGAAATGGTCTTGCCGACACGCTCGTTCCGCTCGAAGCGCACCTGGGCTTCCCCGGCGTTACGTTCGCGCAGATTCTTCTCCCGTCGTGTTTTTCCAAACATGCTTTGCGTCCTCCGGGCCGCGATATAGGTCAGTTCTCGCACCGCGGGGAAGATCAAAATCGCCACAGTGAACGCAAAGAACTCTGCTGGACGCACATCACGCGATGCGACTGAGGTCGTGCATGACCGACCGAAGGCCGCTCGCACTTAGCTCCAGGGTAGCCAACGTAATCGGCAGCTTGAAGCGCCGCGGCCCGGCGCTTCCGGGATTTAGATAGAGCACACCGTCAATCGTTTCGACCCGCGGGCGATGCGAGTGGCCGGAAACCACCACGTCAATTCCACAAGCCACTGGATCGATCTGCAGTTCCCCAAGGTCATGCAGGACATGGAAGGAACGCTCGCCGAGCCGCACCGCCTGAGTGTCGGGATAATCCTTCGCCCAGTCGCCGGTATCGACGTTTCCCCTGATCGCAGTGACAGGCGCGATCCGACGGAGTCCGACAAGAACGTCCGCATGGCCGATATCGCCGGCGTGGATGATGTGCGCCACGCCGGCAAGCGCTTGCTCGGCCTCGGGCCGCAGGAGCCCATGGGTATCCGAGATGATTCCAATCCTCAGCACGGGTCCGTATCCCTTTGCGCGGTCGAACGGCGCTTCCGACTTATCCCCAGGCAACTCACTGCGCGCTCATGTCCGAGTTACCGGCGCACTCGACCGGATCGACCCTTCAGCTCATGAGAGCCCATCGGGCCGCGATTGCTCAACCGCCTTGCATACAATTCGCGAATGATGCTCATCGTTTAGGCATGTATTGCACTGCACAAGATTCTATCGAATGATCCTATCCAAATAAATTCAATTGCTTACGACAAAATATGCATCTTGCGATCTCTGGCACGAACATTGCGACACCTCCCCAAGCTCCGCCGTATCGGCGCGGCGAAAAAGGACAGGCGACCCGGTCGCCAGAGGGGAGCAGGCAATGGATTTTGGCAGGATTTCACGGCGGCATTTGTTGCAAGGCGGCGCGGCCCTGACGCTTGGTTCGGTGTTTGGTGCGCGTTCCGCGCAGGCGGCCGACACCACGATCGGCTTCATCTATGTCGGTTCGCGCGACGACTACGGTTACAATCAGGCCCACGCGCAAGGCGCGGCGGCGCTGAAGAAGCTGCCCGGCCTCAAGGTGGTCGAAGAAGAGAAGGTCCCCGAGACCGACGCGGTCGAAAAGACCATCGAGTCCATGATCAATCTCGACGGCGCGTCGCTGCTGTTCCCGACCTCGTTCGGCTACTACAACCCGCACATGATCAAGATGGCGAAGAAGTTTCCAAAACTTCGCTTCGAACATTGCGGCGGCTTGTGGAGCGACAAGGATCCGGCCAACGCCGGCAGCTATTTCGGCTATATCGACGAAGCCCAGTACATCTCGGGCATCGTCGCCGGCTATTCGACCAAGAGCGGCAAGCTCGGCTTCGTCGCCGCGAAACCGATCCCGCAGGTCCTGCGCAACATCAACGCTTTCACGCTGGGCGCGAGACTCGCGAACCCCAAGGCGACCACGCAGGTGATCTTCACCGGCGACTGGTCGATGCCGGTCAAGGAAGCCGAAGCCACCAACAGCCTGATCGACCAGGGCGTCGATGTTCTCACCTGTCACGTCGACGGTCCGAAGACGATGGTCGAGAACGCGGCGCGTCGCGGCGCGATGGTCTGCGGCTATCATGTCAACCAGTCGCCGCTGGCGCCGAAGGCTTACCTCACCGGCGCGGAGTGGAACTGGGAGGCGTTGTATCCGAAGTTCGTCAAGATGATCGCGGCCGGCGAAACCATACCAAACTTCTATCGCGGCGGCCTGAAGGAAGAGATCGTGAAATGCTCGCCCTATGGCGAGGCGGTCTCGGCGGAAGCGCGCAAGCACGCCGACGACATCAAGGCCAAGCTGACCGAAGGCAGCTACACCATCTTCAAGGGCCCGATCATGGACAACAAGGGCAAGGCCGTGATCACCGCCGGCACCGACCGTGGCCAGAAGGATCCCGAGCTGGAGAAGATGGACTATCTGGTCGAAGGCGTGATCGGAGCCACTTCATGACGACTGAGGCTGCGGATCCGGTCGAGGCGGTCGCAGTCTCTCCGGCCGCGGACCCTGGTTTTCTCCAACGTTACGGCACGTCAATCGAATACATCCTGATCCCGGGCGCGGCGCTGGTCGGCGCGCTCGCGGTATTCGGCGTGTTCGTGGCGCTGTTCGGCAAGAACCCGCTGGACCTGTATTTCTACATGTATCAGGGCGCGTTCGGCACCTGGTTCTCCTGGCAGAACACGCTGACCCGCGCGGCGCCCTTGATCCTGACGGCGTTATGCACCGCCCTGCCCGCGCAGCTCGGCATGGTCATCATCGGCGGCGAAGGCGCGCTGTTGATCGGCGCCCTGTCCGCGACCTCGGCCGCGCTGGCCATGCCGTGGGCACCGCCGCTGGTGGTGCAGGTGGCGATGGTTTGCGCCGGCGTCGCGGGCGGCGGGCTCTGGATCACGCTTGCAGGCGCGCTCCGGCAATACCGCGGCGTCAACGAGACGATCTCGAGCCTGCTGCTGGTCTATATCGGCCTTGCGATCCTCAATCACCTGGTCGAGGGCGCGATGCGCGATCCGTCCAGCCTCAACAAGCCTTCGACTCGCGAAATCGGCGCCGCCAACATGATCGGCAGCATTCCCGGCACCGACGTGCATTGGGGGCTGGCGTTCGGCGTGGTCGCGGCGCTTGCGTCCTATATCCTGATCTATCACACCGTGTTCGGCTTCGCCGCGCGCGTGGCCGGCGGCAACGTCCGCGCGGCAAAGATCGTCGGCCTCGGCGTCGGCAAATTGATCCTGACGATCTGTTTTCTCGCGGGCGGCGCGGCCGGCCTTGCCGGCATGATCGAGGTCGCCGCGGTGCAGGGCCGTACCAACGCCAACCTCGCCGTCGGCTATGGTTTTACCGGCATCCTCGTCGCCTTCCTGGCGCGGCAGAATCCGCTGGCCATCATTCCCGTCGCGATCCTGCTCGGCGGTATCAGCGCCAGCGGCGGGCTGCTGCAACGGCGGCTGGGCTTGCCGGACGCCTCCGTGCTGGTCCTGCAGGGCATCATCTTCGTCTTCGTTCTGGCCAGCGACGCGCTGTACGGGCGGATCGGCTTCCTGAAGGGAAAATCCTGACATGGCGGATGCAACGCTCGGGCTCTGGACCGTCCCGCTCGCCGTGCTCGGCGGCGCCATCCGCGTCTCGACGCCGTTCCTGTTCGTCAGCCTTGGCGAATGCATCACCGAGCGTGCGGGGCGCATCAATCTCGGCCTCGAAGGCACGCTGATCATGGGCGCGATGAGCGCCTATGGCATCTCCTATCTCTCGGGCTCGCCCTGGCTTGGGGTGCTCGCGGCCGGCATCGCAGGCGCCCTGCTCGGCG
>Ga0102590_1001248_pt1 | contig 40114 bp, 33 predicted proteins | sample AraplaMF_Col_mMF_FD_76859 | JGI IMG/M metagenome (GOLD analysis project Ga0102590, IMG submission 76859) | Arabidopsis root microbial communities from the University of North Carolina, USA - plate scrape MF_Col_mMF | ecosystem: Host-associated > Plants > Roots > Endosphere | place: USA... | reverse complement strand
GACTACACCCAGCCGCAGCAGATCAACGGCTACGCCTACGCCAACAACTCCCCGGTCACCCACGCCGACCCCAGCGGCATGATCGTCCCGGAGTGCCGGGAGGGCCTGATCGAGTGCCGCGGTGGCATTCCGGTCACCAACACCGATCCGGAGGTCTCGAAGGCGCAGTCGGACGTCAGCAAGGCGTCAGGCGACGTGGCGGCGGCCCAGCAGCAGCAGGCGTCCGCCAAGCAGCGCATCAAGTCGGCGGGCAAGGCACTGGTCAAGATCGCCCGGGACATCCTCGGTGTGGACGCGGCCCTGGACTGCATCTCCACCGGTGACGTCGGCTCCTGCGGCGAGACGCTGCTCAACATCGCCGGCAGCTTCGCGGGCGGCCTGGCGGGCAAGATCCTCGCCAAGTACGGCGCGCCGTGGAAGTGGGCCAAGGGCATCAAGCTCGCCAAGCGGGTGACCGGCTTGGTCGGCGACCTGATCGGCGGCGTCAAGGGCCTGTGGAAGGCCAACAAGGCGGTGGGCCGGGCCAAACTCGGGCTTTCCAAGGCCGCGGAGAAGCTGGCAGAGGTCAGAAAGAAGGCTGCCGCGGCCCGCAAGAAGAAGGGGGCCGACGACGACATCGGTGGCTCTTGCCCGATCACGGGCAAGCACAGCTTCTTGCCTGGCACGAGGGTGCTGCTTGCCAAGGGCAAGACCAAGATGATCGAGCAGGTGAAACTTGGCGACAAGATTGTTGCCACCGACCCTGAGACGGGGAAGACGAAGGCCCACGAGGTCGTTGGCACGATCGTCACCGAGGACGACAAGCATTTCGTCGACCTGAAGATCAAGAGTAAGGCCGGCGAGGCGGAGTCCCTGGTTTCGACAACGACCCACCCCTTTTGGGTGGACTCCGAGAAACAGTGGATCGAGGCCGGTGACCTCAAGCCGGGCATGTGGCTGCACACCGGCGACGGCGCCGCGGTTGAGCTCACCGCCAGCTTTGCTTTCGACCGGCGCCAGCGCACGCACGACCTGACGGTTGCGGGAGTCCACTCGTATTACGTGCACGCGGGGGCGACTCCGCTGCTGGTGCACAACTGCGGCGACGTCCGGGAAGACATAATCGAGGAGACGCAGGCGACGGCCGACAGCAATGTCGACATCGTGTGGCACAAGCGGAAGTCGAGCCTCGTCAGCGAGCACACAATCACGATGGAGGACGCGATGGAGACGGGTCGCAAATTCCTCGGTGAGGGGATGCGCGATGTCGCCAACGGTCGAGGGATCTTCCGAAGCGCCGACAATCGTCGCGGCTTCCGCATCGATCCACAGTCGCTGGCGGGAGGTCACTGGCCCGACATTCCGCATGTGCACTTCGAGATCTTCGACGAGATAGGGAAACCATTGGCCAACAACCACGTCCCGCTTTCAGAGCCATAAAATGACAAGCATCGAACTGGAGCGTTACGGAAGAATCCTCTCGGGCTTCTATGAGGGTTACTTCGTGAAACTCCATGATGATTCGGACGTGACAGGCGGCTACTACATCTACCTGGTCGACGATCTGTCCGCGCCCACGGATGGGGGTGACTACTGGGTGGAGGACTGGGCCGCACTGGAAGAGTTCGTGGAGTCCTCCCAGTGGGAGATCGACTGGCGGGCCGCCTGACCACACGGGGCCCGGTTTGACCCCTCAAGCCGGGCCCCGTAACCTTGGCCGTCGGCGTGTCCACAGACCCGCCACATCCCCGTAAACCTCTTCCTTCCGGGCGCGGGCCGTGACCGGAAGAGGCCGTCCGTTCTGCCGGGCGGCTGGACTGCGGGGGTGCCGTTCCCGAGCGAGAGAGTGAGATCCGCGTGTACGCCATCGTGCGCAGCGGTGGTCGCCAGCACAAGGTTGCTGTCGGCGACATCGTTGAGGTTGACAAGATTTCCACTGCCAAGGTTGGCGACGCGGTCGAGCTCTCGACCCTGCTCGTTGTCGACGGCGACGCTGTGACCAGCGACCCGTGGGTGCTGGCCGGCATCAAGGTCCAGGCCGAGGTCGTGGACCACCACAAGGGCCAGAAGATCGACATTCTGCGCTACAAGAACAAGACCGGCTACCGCCGTCGCCAGGGCCACCGCCAGCAGTACACGGCGATCAAGGTCACTGAGATCCCCACGGCTGCGAAGTAAGGGACTGAGGAGAAATGGCACACAAGAAGGGCGCATCGTCCACCCGGAACGGTCGCGACTCCAATGCCCAGCGGCTCGGCGTGAAGCGCTTCGGCGGTCAGGTCGTCAACGCGGGTGAGATCCTGGTCCGCCAGCGCGGCACGCACTTCCACCCGGGCTCCGGCGTCGGCCGTGGCAGCGACGACACGCTGTTCGCGCTGCAGGCCGGTGCGGTGGAGTTCGGTACCCACCGTGGCCGCAAGGTCGTGAACATCGTTTCGGTCGCCTGAATCATCTGATTCAAGGCTTTTCGACCGAACTTTTCGCGAGGCGGACCTCACTTCCCGGTCGGGAAGGCGGGTCCGCCTTTCGCGTGTTGACTCAAGACATATCCGAATTTTCTGGAGGCACTGCACCATGACCACCTTCGTGGACCGCGTCGAACTCCACGTCGCCGCGGGTAACGGAGGCCACGGCTGCGCCTCCGTGCACCGCGAGAAGTTCAAACCGCTGGGCGGCCCCGACGGCGGCAACGGCGGCCGCGGCGGCGACGTGATCCTCACCGTCGACCAGTCGGTCACCACGCTTCTCGACTACCACCACTCCCCGCACCGCAAGGCCACCAACGGCAAGCCGGGCGAGGGCGGCTTCCGGGCCGGCAAGGAGGGCCAGGACCTGGTCCTGCCGGTGCCGGACGGCACGGTCGTGCTCGACAAGGCGGGCAACGTGCTCGCCGACCTGGTCGGGCACGGGACGTCGTACATCGCCGCCCAGGGCGGCCGCGGCGGCCTCGGCAACGCGGCGCTGGCCTCGGCCCGCCGCAAGGCGCCCGGCTTCGCGCTGCTCGGCGAGCCCGGCGACCTGCAGGACGTCGTCCTCGAGCTGAAGACGGTCGCGGACGTGGCCCTCGTCGGCTACCCGAGCGCGGGCAAGTCCTCGCTGATCTCCGTGCTCTCCGCGGCCAAGCCGAAGATCGCCGACTACCCGTTCACCACCCTCGTCCCGAACCTGGGCGTGGTCACCGCGGGCTCGACCGTGTACACCATCGCCGACGTGCCGGGACTGATCCCGGGCGCCAGCCAGGGCAAGGGTCTGGGCCTCGAGTTCCTGCGGCACGTAGAGCGGTGCAGTGTGCTCGTGCACGTACTGGACACGGCCACCCTGGAGTCCGACCGCGACCCCGTCTCCGACCTCGACGTCATCGAAGAGGAGCTGAAGCAGTACGGCGGCCTCGGCAACCGTCCGCGGATCGTCGTCCTGAACAAGATCGACGTACCGGACGGCAAGGACCTGGCCGATATGGTGCGGCCCGACCTGGAGGCGCGCGGCTACCGCGTCTTCGAGGTGTCGGCGGTCGCCCACCTCGGGCTGAAGGAGCTGTCGTACGCCCTCGGTGACCTGGTCGGGAGAGCGCGGGCCGCCAAGCCGAAGGAGGAGGCGACCCGGATCGTCATCCGGCCGAAGGCCGTCGACGAAGCGGGCTTCACGGTGACGCGCGAGGAGGACGGTCTGTTCCGCGTGCGTGGCGAGAAGCCCGAGCGATGGGTGCGCCAGACCGACTTCAACAACGACGAGGCCGTCGGCTACCTCGCCGACCGGCTCAACCGCCTCGGTGTCGAGGACAAGCTGATGAAGGCGGGCGCGAGGTCCGGCGACGGCGTCGCCATCGGACCCGAGGACAACGCGGTCGTCTTCGACTGGGAGCCCTCGGTGACGGCGGGCGCCGAGATGCTCGGCCGGCGCGGCGAGGACCACCGGCTCGAGGCGCTGCGTCCCGCTGCCCAGCGCCGCCGGGAGCATCAGGCCGAACGGGACGAAGCCCAGCAGGACTTCGACGACTTCGAGCCGTTCTGAGCGATCCACCGCGATGTCGTAGCGATGCCGTAGCGACGTTGCACGGCCCGACGCCCGGGGACGGGACGACCGTCCCCGGGCGTCGGGCCGTGGACGGCCGCCCGACCGCGCACGGGACCCATCGGCCTCCGTTGGTCCTCCGCGCATCCGGTCATGCATTTGTCATGCCCGCGCCCCACTCCGTTCAGTGGCTGTGCTGCCACGGTGTGTGATCATCGCCATGTCGAAGAGACTCGCGATGCAAGGGAGTTCGGGGATGGAACGGGCAGTCTCCAGCGATCGACGCCGCTTTCTCGCCACGGGTGCCGCGGTGCTCGGGGCCACGGCCGCCGCCCAGCTGGGGCTGCCGCATGTGGCGCGGGCCATCGAACCGCCCCTGCCCGACCATGTGTTCAGACTCGGAGTGGCCTCCGGCGATCCGCTCCCGGACGGCATCGTGCTGTGGACCCGGCTCGCCCCCGATCCGCTGCACGGCGGCGGCATGCCCGACCGCCCGGTGACCGTGGAGTGGGAGGTCGCCGAGGACGAGCGGTTCCGGCGGACGGTGCGGCGCGGTGCCACCAGGGCGCTGCCGGCGCTCGGGCACAGCGTCCATGCCGACGTGCGCGGGCTGCGCCCGGGCCGCGCCTACTGGTACCGCTTCCGCACCGGCGGCCAGCTGTCGCCCGTCGGGCGCACCCGTACGGCTCCCGATCCGCAGGGCTCAGGAGGGCGTCTGCGTGTCGCGCTGGCCTCCTGCCAGAACTGGCAGCAGGGTTACTTCACCCCGTACGCGGACATGCGCGCCCAGGACCCGGACGTCGTGCTGTTCGTCGGCGACTACATCTACGAGTCCCTGCCCGCCGCCGGCGCCGTGCGCCGCCACGAGGGCAGCGACGAGCCGTACACACTCGTCCAGTACCGCAACCGCTACGCCCAGTACCGCACCGATCCGCTTCTGGCCGCGATGCACGCCGCCGCGCCCTGGGTGGTCACCTTCGACGACCACGAGGTCGACAACGACTACGCGGGCCAGGTTCCGCAGGACCCCGCCAAGCAGTCCCACGCCGCGTTCGTGGCCCGGCTGACCGCCGCCTACCAGGCGTACTACGAGCACATGCCGGTGCGTGCGAGCGCGATCCCGAAGGGACCGCACATCCAGATGTACCGGCGGCTGGACTTCGGGCGCCTTGCCCGGCTGAACGTGCTGGACACCCGGCAGTTCCGCAGCGACCAGGCGACAACCCAGTCGGGCGCCGACAGCGCCTCGGCGACCATGCTCGGCGCCCGGCAGAAGCAGTGGCTGCTGGACGGACTGCACCGCTCGCCGGCCCGATGGAACCTGATCGCCTCGCAGATCATGATGGCCGAGACCGACCTCCAGGTGGGCCCGGGCAAGCTCTGGTACTACGACGCCTGGGACGGCTACCAGGCCGAACGCAACGCCTTCATGAAGGAGTTCACGAAGGTCCGCAACCCGGTCGTCCTCTCCGGCGACCGTCATCTGACGATGGTGAGCGACCTCAAGCGGGACTTCGCCGACCCGCGCTCCGCCGTGGTCGGCGCCGAGTTCGTCGGCACCTCCGTCTCCAGCGGCGGCGACCAGGACCTGGCGGCCTTCCACCGCGACTGGGACCCGCGCAAGGCGGACAACCCGCACTGGAAGCTGATCGACGCCCATCGCGGCTACCACCTCTTCGACATCCGCGCCGACGGCATCGACGCCCAGGTCAGGGTCCCGGAGACGGTACTGCGCCCGGAGGCCGCCTCCAGGACCCTCGCCCGGCTGCGGGTCGATGCGGGCAGGCCGGGCGTGCGGTTGGTGTGAGGCGCGGGGGCGTGGAGTGGCACGGCCCGGTGGCTCACGTCTCGGGTATGCGGTTGGTGTGAGGCGCGGGTTCGTGGCGCGCGGCCGGGGGGTGCCTCTATGTCTTTCGTCAAGCGAGGCGTGGGGTTCTGGGTTCGTAGAAGGTGCCGTCGCGGAGCATCGCGAAGAGCACGTTGATCCGCTGGCGGGCGAGCCGGAGGAGGGCCTGTGTGTGGGTCTTTCCTCTGGCCCGGCACTTGTCGTAGTAGGTGCGGGAGGCGGGGTCGTGCAGGGCGGCGAAGGCGGACAGGAACATCGCGCGTTTGAGCTGCCGGTTGCCGCCCCGTGGGGCGTGCTCGCCGTGGATCGAGGTGCCCGAGGACTTCGTGGTCGGGGCGAGGCCGGCGTAGGAGGCGAGGTGGGCGGCGGTGGGGAAGCTGGTGCCGTCGCCGACGGTGACCAGCAGGGTGGCGGCGGTCCTGACGCCGACGCCGGGCAGCGACGTCAGAACCTTCGAAAGAGGGTGATCCTCCAGCAGGGCTGTGATCTGGGTTTCCGTGGCCCGTCGCTGTTCGTGGACGGCGCCGAGCGAGCGGGCCAGCGAGGGGATCACGATGTCGAGGGTGCCGGTGCCCGGAACGACGACGGTCTGCTCGTCGAGGGCCTCGAAGATGTCGTCGATCAGCCGGTTCGCCATCCGGGGTGCCTTGGGCCGGATCACCTCGACCAGCTTGCGGCGTCCGGCTTTTCGCAGTGCGGCCGGGGATCCGTGGCGTTCCAGCAGCCAGGTGACGGCCGGGTGGTCGAGCCTGGGGCCGAGGACGCGCTCCAGGCTGGGGTGGAACTGGGTGAGCAGGCCGCGGATGCGGTTGCTGGTGCGGGTGGCCTCGGCCGCGAGGTCCTGATCGAAGCCGACGAGGACGGTCAGCTCGGCGGTGATCTCGTCGGTCAGCTCCAGCGAGCGCAGGGTGTGCGGCATGGTGCGGGCCGCGTCGGCGATGACCGCGGCGTCCTTCGCGTCGGTCTTGGCTTCGCCGGGGTAGAGGTCGGCGATCCGCCGCATCGCGAGTCCGGGCAGGTAGGCGACCTTGCAGCCGGCGTCCCGAGCGACCGTCAGGGGCAGGGCGCCGATGGATGCAGGTTGGTCCACGATCACCAGGACGGTGCCGAACTTGGTCTTCAGTTTGGTGAAGACCTCCCGCAGCTTCGGTTCGGTGTTCGGGAGTTGCTTGTCGAAGACCTTCTTGCCGGCCGGCGTGAGGCCGTGCCCGTGGTGGGCGCTCTTGCCGACGTCCAGGCCGAGGAAGACGCCTATCTCGTCGCTGTCGTTCAAGCCGTCCTCCCGAACGGATGTCGTGCGTGCTGGCCTGGGCGTTGGCGTCGTGCGCGCATCCACGTTATGCAGACCTGCCGCCCGCGAGCGGCCGGGCATTGCGCCAGGCCAGGCGGTAGTCGGACCTCTCATCAGCGTCTCCAACGGCGCCTCTCGGGCCCGGTGGCACCACCCCCCAGGTCATCCTTTCGACAGGGGGGACCAGCCATGCCGGGCCCGGGGGCCAGCGGCCCTCTTGCAGGACCGCGAAGAAGATAACGGGGGTCGTCACTCCCACGACGCCACGTTTCCAGTGGTATGGGGGTATGGTCCACTTATATGGGAGATCCCCGGGCCAATTCCGCGGCCGCCCCACCTCTCGCGTTCGGCGCCGACCTCCATCTGGACCTGCGCGGGCCCGGCCTCCGTGCAGGGCTCACGGATGCCTTGAGGGAGGCCGTGCGCACGGGGCGGCTGGCACCCGGAAGCCGGTTGCCGGCCTCCCGCTCGCTCGCCGCGGATCTCGGTGTCTCGCGCAACACCGTGGTCGAGTCGTACGCCGAACTGGTCGCCGAGGGCTGGCTCACCGCCCAGCAGGGCTCCGGGACCCGGGTGGCCACCGGTGCGAAGCCGCGCAGGGCCGCGTCCGAAGCCCCCCGGGCGAGGACGGACGCGCACCGTCCCAGGTACGGCCTGCTGACGGGTTCGCCGGACCTCGCGAACTTTCCGCGCACGCAGTGGCTCGCCGCGGCCCGCCGGGCACTCACCGCCGCGCCGAACGACGCCTTGGGCTACGGCGACGCCCGCGGCCGGGTGGAACTGCGCACCGCGCTCGCCGACTACCTGGCGCGGGCCCGCGGGGTGTACACCGAGCCCGAGCGGATCGTCGTCTGTTCCGGTTTCCACCACGGTCTGGCGCTGATGGCGCAGGCACTCAGGGCGCGACGGGTACGGGCGGTGGCCGTGGAGGCCTACGGTCTCGGCCTGTATCGCGACCTGCTGACGAACGCCGGTCTGCGCATCCCCGCCCTTCATGTCGACGAACACGGCGCACGCACCGACGACTTGGCCCGACTGCGCGGAGTGGGGGCGGTGCTGACGACTCCGGCGCACCAGTACCCGACGGGCGTCGCGCTCAGCCCGGAGCGGCGCGCGGCGGCCGTCGACTGGGCACGGGCCACGGGTGGCCTGATCCTGGAGGACGACTACGACGGGGAGTTCCGGTACGACCGTCAGCCCGTAGGGGCCCTGCAGGGCCTCGATCCGGAGCGGGTGGTCTACTTCGGTTCCGTGAGCAAGTCCCTGGCCCCCGGGCTACGGCTCGGATGGATGGTGCCGCCGGAGGAACTCCTCGCGGAGATCGTGGCGGCCAAAGGACACGGCGACTACATGACGAGCGCCCTTGAGCAGTTGACGCTCGCGGAGTTCATCACCTCGGGCGGGTACGACCGTCATGTGCGCTCGATGCGGCTGCGCTACCGGCGTCGCCGCGACGAACTGGTCACGGCCCTGCGGCGGAGAGCCCCCGGCATTCGTGTGACCGGCATGGCGGCAGGGCTGCAGGCGGTCCTCGAGCTGCCGCGGGGAACCGAGAGCTCGGTGGTCCGGGCGGCGGCCCGAGAAGGGCTGGCAGTCGGCGGGTTGAGGCAGTTCGGCCATGAAGCGGCGGACTCCGGGTGGCGGTTGCCCGAGCGGGACGCCTTGGTGGTCAACTACGCGGCGCCCTCGGACAGTGCGTGGGCGGGTGCACTGGACGCGTTGTGCAGGGTGATGCCCTAGAAGGTGGCTCTGCGTCCGTCCGAACGTGCGGACCGTTTTCCGGGCGTGAGAGCGGACCACTGCGCGCCCGGCAGGTCGACGGTGATCGGCCCGGTCCGGGCTGCGCCCGGCGGATCGAGCTGTCGAACGTGGCGTGAGGGTTGCCGGTCGGTTCCTGCTTCGGGGCGGTTGTGCGATCCGGGGAGCCCCCTTGCCGATGGGGAGGGGGCTCCCGCCGAGATCGGTTCAGTCGCCGCGGGAGTCCGAGCCGTAGGCGGCGGCGATGTCCTTGGACGTCCCCCACCGGCTGTAGGTGGGCGACTGCGGCCAGCCCTCGGGCGAGTCCTGCCACTCCTCCTGCCTCCCGTACGGCAGGAGGTCGATCAGCGCGAAGGTGTGGCTGAGCTGCTCCGTTCCCCGGCCGTCGGTGTGCCAGGTCCGGTAGACGGTGTCGCCGTCGCGCAGGAACACGTTGACCGCGAAGCCTCCGTCGGGCGGTGCGCCGACGTCGGCGCCGAAGGCGCTGTCGGCGGTCGAGTACCACGGCATCCGGTTGCCGACCCGCTGCTTGTAGGCGAGTGCCTCCTCGATGGGGCCCTGGGTGACGATGACGAATCGCGCATCGTAGTTGTCCAGGAACTCCAGGCGGGTGAACTGCGCGGTGAACCCCGTGCAGCCCGGGCACTGCCATTCCTTCCCGGCGAACCACATGTGGTTGTAGACGATCAGTTGCCGCTTGCCCTCGAAGACGTCCGCCAGCCGAACGGGGCCGTCCTCGCCCTCGAGGGTGTAGTCGGGCATCTCGACCATCGGCAGGCGACGTCGCTGGGCGGCGATCGCGTCGAGCTCGCGCGTCGCGGCCTTCTCCCGGGCACGCAGTGCCTCGAGCCGGCGCTCCCACGTTGCGGCGTCGACGACGGGTGGTAGTGCGTGGGTGGTCATGTCCCTGGTCCCCTTACAGAGCTCGTGCGCAGCTTTCGCTTGTGCAGAGGCAGACCCCGCTCGGCGCCGGAACTCATCGCGCGCCCGCCGACGGTTTCAGCGGGGGGCGGCGGCAGCAGTGCGATGCCGGAGCCGTCAGCGGACGACGTCGAAGACGTTCTTCTGCAGCCCGTTGGCGTAGACCTCGTGTTCGACCAGCTTCAGCTTCTGGGTGTCCTTGTCCGTGGTGCTGAACAGGCGCTTGCCCGCTCCCAGCAGCAGCGGAAAGACGAGCAGGTGGTAGCGGTCGATCAGGCCCGCGTCCGAGAGGCTCTGGTTCAGGGAGGCGCTCCCGTGGACGATGATCGGGCCCCCCTCGGTCTCCTTGAGGGCCGCGACCTGGTCGAGCGAGCGCAGAATCGTGGTCTCGCCCCAGTTGGCGGTCAGTCGGTCCTCGGCCAGGGTGGTGGAGACGACGTACTTCGGCATCGCCTTGTAGTCGGCGAACTCCTCCATGTCCGGCCACACCGGGCTGAACGCCTCGTAACTGACCCGGCCGAGCAGGATCGCGGTGGATTCCACCTGTTCCTGCCCCTTGATGGCGTACGCCTCGGGCACGAACTCGACGTCCTTGAAGGTCCATCCGGAGTTCCGGTAGCCGGATTCGCCGCCGGGAGCCTCCACGACGCCGTCGAGCGACATGAAGGCGGTGCTGATGAGAGTACGCATTCGGGTCCCCTTGATGAGTCGTGTGCGGTCTGCGGTTGCTCGGCGTGCACGTCGACCGCACAGGCCGCCGGGCTCGGGTGCGATACGGCGACCGGGCGATGCCGTCGGTCGCCCGGAGCGGACTCGTCGACGTTCAGCGCACTTCCAGCATCCAGCCGACAAAAAAAATTGTCAAGGAGATCCGAGTTGTCGGTTGCGGAGCCGCCGGTCCGGACCGCCGGGTCTGTGACCGCCGGGTCCGGGACCGCCGGTGCCTGGAGTCCCACGGGGGCCGGTCGTCGGCACCGGTGTCGACCGGGTGCAGAGGCGGGCTCGTCGTCCCCCTCGGCGGCATCCAGGAGGACTGTGTGCGCGCCCCGAGCCCCTTCCCGGTCGGGGAAGGGGCTCGACGGTGTCCAGCGACAGTTCCTGACCGTCCGGACCCTCGCTGCGTCGACGCCCCCGGGAACTCCCGGCAACTCCATGGCGGCGACCGGTGGGGACGGTTACACAGGCACGACGTAGGGGAAGCCGGAGGTCCTCAGGTGCTCGGCGACGGACGGCTTGAGCCCGGCCGGCACGGCCGTGCCGGACACGAGGGAGAGCATCGCCTCCGGTGCGTTGTCGGCCAGGGTGCGGCCGTTGCGTACGGCGAAGCCGTAGGTGGCGGGGGTCCCGACGACGTAGGGGAGCACGTCGGGGAACAGCTGCCGGGCCACGGTCCGTCCGTAGCCCTCCGGGTCCGCGCTGGTCCCGGTGGCGGCGACGACCGCCGCGACCTGACCGGCGATCTCCTCCCCGGCGGCCGCGCGATCCTCCGAGGGATGCCGGGTGTTGGCCGGGTTGGAGAAGTCGGTGTCGCCCGGCCAGAAGATCGGCCACATCATCGGATGCCCGCCGCGGTTGATCTGCCGCCAACCACCTGCGTCGGTGGCCAGCTTGGTCGCGCACCACACACCGATATTGGCTCCGGGGAACAACTGTGCGTGCTCATGCGGCACTTCGAGCACGATCGACTCCACGGTGGTGCCGGTGAAGCTGTTACGGGCCTCCTGCGGGCGCCAGCCCGAGAGGTCCACGGCCGTTCCCTTCGCCACCGCCCCGTTGACGACGGCCAGCAGGGACAGGTCGATATAGAACGAGTCGGAGATGCGCCCGGCCCAGAGGCGGGTGCCGTCCGTCCGGGCCGTCCGACCGGTGCGGCCTTCCAGCACGAGTTCGCCGTCGGCGGAGTCCTCGCGCGCCTCGTCGCCGGACAGGACGTGCAACCGCAGTGCCTGCGCGCCGTCCGGGTCGGGCTCGCCGAAGGAGACCCGATAGGTCAGGGTCTCGAATTCGGCGCCGTCGAAATGAACCTTGAATTCGTAACGAGCCTCCGGGTGGAACCCGGGCCGCGCATACACGCCGGTGATATCGGAGTTGACGTCCATGACGAACACCGTGCTGTGTTCGCCGGGGAACACGTAGAGGTCGTCGATGAACAGCTGACCGTTCTGGGCGGCCTGTGGGGTGTCGAGATGGTGGGACATGGTCGGTCCTTACTGCTCTCGGTCTCGCATCGGGGGGAAGGGGGCGAATCCGAATGCCCTTTTCCTGTTCGGCAGGTCGGGAGGGGGTTGCGTGCCGTAGCTCCCGTGGGGTCGGGGCGCTCTCGTGCGGGCCGCCCACGGCCGAATCGGCAGGGCAGTCCCTCTTGGGGCCGGGTGTCGTCGGGTGCCCGCCCGTATCGGCGGAATGCGGCGCTCGGCGGCTCCCCTGTCGTCCGCGCGGCGGGAATTCATGACCATCACGGTGCCGAACCCGCCTGGAGATCGCGATTCACAATGTTTCGGCCGTTCTTTCCGGACGGCTCTCATACTCGTCGGGCGGACGAGGGTCCGGTACCGGCCGCTCGGGAATGCCCTCATAATCGGGGGTTATGAGCACCTCGCCTCCCGACCTCGGCAGTCTCCAGTTGCTGACATTGGTGGCCGAGCTGGGCAGCCTGGGCCAGGCCGCCGAACGCATGGGGATCAGCCAGCCCGCCGCGAGCAAACGCCTGACCCTGCTCGAGCGCCGCCTGGGGCTGACGCTGGTGAACCGCGACACGCGCGGCTCGGTGCTGACCACCGAGGGCAAGGCCGTGTGCCAATGGGCGGGGCGGGTGCTGGCCGAAGTGGATTCGCTGATGGTGGGCGTCGCGGCGCTGCGCGGCGACCGCGCCGTCGACCTGCACCTGGCAGCCAGCATGACGCTGGCCGAACACTTCGTACCCGGGTGGCTGGGCACACTGCAGCGGAACTCGCCCGATGTCTACGTCAGCCTCAAGGTGACCAATTCCGAACAGGTCGCCGCGCTCGCCGCGAGCGGCCGGATCGGCCTGGGGTTCATCGAGGCGCCGACCGTGCCGTCCGGGCTCGACTCACGCCAGGTGGGCAGTGACCGGCTGGTCGTCGTGGTCGCGCCGCAGCATGCCTGGGCGCGGCGGCGGGAGCCGGTGGGCCCGGCGGAGCTGGCCCGTACCCGCCTGATCGTCCGCGAGGCGGGTTCAGGCACCCGCGAGACGCTCGAGCGTGTACTTGCCGGCTCCGGCGTCGAGCGGGTCCGGCCGCTGATGGTGCTGGACGCCAACGCCGCGGTGCGCAGAGCCGTGGCCGAAGGCGCCGGTCCCGCGGTGCTCAGCGCGGTCACGGTCCAGGAGGATCTGGCCGAAGGGCGCGTCGTGGAGGTCCCGGTGACGGGGGCCGATCTGCGCAGGCGGCTTCGTGCCGTGTGGCCGAAGGACCGCCCGCCCACCGGCGCGGTCGGGGAACTGCTCCGCATCGCGGTACGTACGCCCCGTGAGGACCCGTCAGGCTCGACCGGGCCGGCAGCGGGCCAGGGCAGCGGGGCCACACCGCCCCTGTGACGCGGGGTTGATCCGACCCGAGGCCCTCGAGGTTCCTGCGGTGCGCGGCGCCCCTGCCGCGGCGCGGCTCACCGGTCCCGGGTGCGCCCGATGCTTTCCGATACCGCCCGGTCGCGGTCGGCCTACGCCCCCAGCCGGCGTGCCGCAAGGCGGAGTTCCTCGGCCGATCCGGGGGGCTCCACGAGCAGTACCCCCCTCTCCCGGCCGTGGTGGAACACGCGCAGGCGCGGGCCGTCGGCCGTCACGCGCAGTTCCTTCCAGGGGTGGGTCCACAACAGGTCGGAGTGCTCCCACAGCTGCGAGGTGCGTGTGGTCAACCGCAGCTGGTAGGGGGGATTCTCAGGCGGGGCGGCGTCCCCCTGCGGGGCCAACGGCGGCCGCACGGTCTACGTGCCGAGGACGATCTCGTCCGGCGCGACAGCCTGCGCGCGGACACCGTCCTCGTGGCCCGACCGCGCACCCGACCATGCCGCGAAGCCACCCGACACCGCGGCGACGGGGAGCACGAGCCACCAGGTCAGATGCGCGGTGTAGCCCTCGATGAGGATCACCACGGTCCCCAGGGCAGCGGCGGTGACCCCGCCGGAGAGCGCGGGGCGTCGGATGTGCCGGTGGCGTTCGTCTTCCTCGTTCGTCCGCCCGGGTCCCCGCCGTGCCATGTGGAATCCCCCTGATCCCGCGCCGTACCGCCCGTGATCCGGGCTTCTCCGGCCCCGCGCCTTCATGGACGTCCACAGCGCCGCGGGAGTTCACGGAGAACGGGGGACACCTGCGACCGCGGGCCCGTACGCCGCGTCCGACCGGGCGGGCCCCCGCGGCCCCGGCCCGGTCAGCGCGGGTCGAGGAGCGGTGGGACGAGGGGGACCTCGATGGCGGCCTCGATGTCCTCGGGGGTCATCCTGAACTTCTCCGGGTACAGGTCGCGCCGGGTCCGGCGGGCCGGTTCGGTGGTGCGCCACATATAGAGGCACTGCCGGCACTGGAGCACGTCCCACACGCCGGGTACGGGCGAGGTGAAGACCGTCTCGACGGTCTCGTGGGCGCAGCGGGGGCAGATCGAAGAGGCGGCCATGGCGGGCACTTCCTTGCGGGCTGGGACTGGACGGGGGTCAGCGCCGGGCGGCGAGCTGGTGAAGCCTGGTAAGCCATTCGCCCGTCTCGGGCAGGTCCTTCACCTGGTTGCTGAAGTTGCCCCGCCGGTCGGATCCGGTGGGAGTGGTGGCGTCGATGATCAGCTTGTCGACGATGCCCGGGGCATCGGCCTGCGGGGCCAGCTCCATCACCGGCATGTTGGGGATCCGGATCAGGTCGCCGGCCGGGTTCATCTTGGTGGACAAGGCCCACATCACCTGGGGCAGGTTGAAGGGGTCCACGTCCTCGTCGACGACGATGACGGTGGCCGCGTAACCCAGGCCGTGGGGGGTCGTCAGCACCCGCATGCCGACCGCCTTGGCGAAGCCGCCGTACCGCTTCTTCGTGGACACGATGACGACCAGGCCGTGGGTGAACATGGCGTTGACCGCCTGCACTTCGGGGAAGTCCTGCTTGAGCTGCTGGTAGATCGGCACGCAGGTGTTGGGGCCCATCAGATAGTCGATCTCCGTCCACGGCATGCCGAGGTAGAGGTGCTCGAAGACCGGTTCGGTGCGGTAGGAGATCCTGTCGATGCGGATGACGGTCATCTTGCGGCCGCCGGAGTAGTGGCCGGTGAACTCGCCGAAGGGCCCCTCGATCTCGCGCCTGCGGCCCTCGATGACGCCCTCGACGACGACTTCACTGCCCCAGGGCACCGGCAGCCCGGTGAGCGGCGCCCTGGTGATCGGTGCGGGGGCACCGCGCAGCGCGCCCGCCATCTCGTACTCGTTCTCGTCGTACTTCATCGGGGTCGAGGCGACGATGGAGATCACCGGGTCGTTGCCGAGCGCGAGCGCGACCGGCAGGTCCTCGCCCCTCTCCTCGGCCTTACGCAGGTGCTGGGCGATGTCGTGCATCGGCACCGGCTGGAGGGCCAGTCTGCGCTTGCCCTTGACCTCGACGCGGTAGATGCCGACGTTCTGGCTCCCGAAGTTCTGCGGGTCCCCGGGGTCCCTGGAGACGACCGCGGCCTTGTCGATGTAGAAGCCGCCGTCGCCGTCGTTGAGCCGGATCAGCGGGAGCACCCGGAAGATGTCGACCTCGTCGCCGTCCATGGTGTTCCGGCCCCACGGCGGGTTGTCCCGCCACTCGGGCCGGACGGGGAAGTCGGCCCAGCGGCGGATGAACTCCGCCACCTGTTCCTTGGTGCCGGTCTCCTTGGGAAGGCCGAGCGCGAGGGCGTGGTTGGCCCAGGAGCCGTGCACGTTCATCGCGATCCGGGCGTCGGTGAAGCCCTTGACGTTGTCGAAGTACAGGGCCGGGGCGGCGTCGCCCAGGCGGGGGGCCGCGTTCGCGGCAGCGGCGATGTCCGGCTCGGGCATCACCTCGTCCGTGACACGCAGGAGTTGGCCCTCCTTGTCGAGGGTCTCCAGGAAGCTGCGCAGGTCGTCGTAAGGCATGGGACTCCTTGCCGGTGCGGTGTCCGCCGGCGGGTCAGACGGCGGGTTCGATCGCGCGGGCGGCGCGCATGCCCTCCCAGCGCCTGGCGGCGGGGGCGGGCAGGTCGAACTGGTCGAGGACACGGGCGGTGATGTGGTCGACGATGTCGTCGACCGACTTCGGGTGGTTGTAGAAGGCGGGCACGGGCGGCACCATCCGCACGCCCATACGGGTGAGGGCCAGCATGTTCTCGAGATGGATCTCACCGAGCGGGGTCTCCCGCGGCAGGAGGACGAGCCTGCGCCCCTCCTTGAGCACCACGTCGGCGGCGCGGCCCAGGAGCCCGTCGGCGTAGCCCGCGCGGATCCCCGCCAGGGTCTTCATGGAGCAGGGCGCGACGATCATGCCGTCGGTCCTGAAGGACCCCGAGGAGATCCTGGCGCCCTGGTCCTCGGGGGCGTACACCTCGTCGGCCAGAGCGCTGACCTCGCGCACGGAGCGACCTGTCTCCAGCTCGATGGTGGTGCGTGCCCACCGGCTGAGCACCAGATGGGTCTCGACGTCGGGCAGCAGGGCCAGCCGCTCAAGGAGGCGGACGCCGAACACGGCGCCCGTCGCGCCCGTCATTCCCACGATCAACCGCACGCCGGTCAGCTCCCTTCGCACCTTCGGCAGGATGGAAGGCGGCGGACCTTTTTCGGTCGCCGCAACACCTTCCGTTGCCGACGCTAGCCAGGAACAGGCAGGCCACGGCATTCCTCCGGAGACAGGCCATGGACAGAAACGGACAATCGGGGTTCCGGCCGGTCCGAGCCCCTCCGGTGCGACCCGGACGGACCGGTCAGGGCCGCGTGCCCCGGGCGGTGTCGCGGAAGGCGGTCGGGGTCTCGCCGACCCGCAGTCGGAAGAACTTGGTGAAGACCGTGGCGTCCGGAAAGCCGAGCCGCTCGCCGACGGCCGTGGCGGACAGGTCGGTGTGCACCAGCAGTCGTTTGGCCTCCAGCAGGACGCGGTCGTCGATGAAGCGCTTGGCGCCGCGCCCTGTGGCGGCGCGCGTGGCCCGGGTGAGGGTGCGCACGCTGTAGCGGAGATCCCTGGCGTAGTCCTCCACGCGGTGGCTGCGGGGGTAACCGTCCTCGACCGCCCGCCGGAAGCGGCGGAACACCTCGTTGCCCGTCTCGGCGTCGCTTCGGGGGCCGCGCAGATGGGCGAGGCGCAGGACGAGGGCGGTGAGCAGGTGGCGGAGCACCTCGATGTGGACGTCCGGCGGCAGGTTCGCCGGCCTGCGGTACTCGCCGGCCAGCAGTGCCAGCAGGGTGGAGAGGGCGTCGCCTGCCGCGCCCTCGGGAATCAGTGGCCCCTGCGGCGGCCGGTGGGCGATGTCGGCGGTCAGGGCGGCGGGGCCGAGGAAGCCGGGCCGGATCAGGATGACGACGCCCTCGGCGGCGGCGAGGTCGGAGCGGAACTGGTGGACCTGGCCCGGGCGTGCCCACAGCCAGCTGCCTTCGTCCAGCCGGTGCTCGGTGAAGTCCAGCGAGTACTCCAGTACGCCGGACCGTACGGCGATCAGTTCGTGGAAGGCGGCCCGGATGGGGGAGTACGGGTCGACACCGTGACCCGCCGCGCGAGCGAGCAGCCCGGGGAAGTCGAGCACCTCCACCCCGGGCGGAGCTCCCACCGACGATGTGTAGGGGACGTCCGTGAGCTCGGGCTGTCCGTTTCTGTCCATGCCGGGTCCCGGGGGAGATGCCACAGCCTTTTATTTTACGGTCGGCCCCGACCGTAAGGTTTGTGCGGTGGCCGAAAAATACCTGTTCTCCGCTATGCGCGACGAGGGGACTCGCGCGGGTGAACGTGGGCCCTGCCGAGGCCGAACCGGGTGGTTCGGGAGGGCTTGGAGGTGTCGTCGGGGCGGCCGAGGTCCCTCGCCCGGTCGTCGACGCCCCGGGGCGCGGGCACGGGGGCTGCCTCGGGGCCGTGGTCCCGCTTGCGAGCTGGGCCCGAGGGACTTGTAGTGGAGTAAAAGGGCCAGGTGAAGGCGGTCAGGCATGCGTGGGCATGCGCACGCCAATCGCCGCATGGGGGCTTCATGCCGTCCGCAAGACGTGACGAGGGATGGCGATGCGAACGAACATCATCCGCAGCGAGCGCATGGTCGTCAGCTTCGATGTGGTGAACGGCTGGACCGTTCTGGAGGTCGACGGCGAGATAGACGTCCACACCTCGCCCAGGATCCGCGAGGCGGTGATCAAGCTGCTCGACGAGGGGCACCGCCACCTCGTCCTGGACCTGTGCTTCGTCCCGTTCCTGGACTCCGTGGGTCTTGGGGCGGTGGTGGCCAGCACGAAGCGCGTCCGCGAACACGGGGGTTCGCTGCGCATCACGTGTCCGTCCGGACGGTCGCGCAAGGTCTTCGAGATCAGCGGCCTCCACGACGCCTACGAGTTCTACGACTCACCGGAGGACGCGACGCTCTACGCTCCGTCGGTCGACGGACTGGTGCACTGGCCGGACCACTGAGTGCGCCACCGGCAGGGGTCGCGTGAACGGCGGGGGCCCGCCGCCCCTGCCGGATTCATGCTGTCTTCGTCCGCGGCCGGCTCGCGGTACCTCCGACGGATGTGCGACGCCCCGGGCCCCTGACGGCGGGGTATCCGGCGTCGGCGGACCGCCCCGGTGCGCCGCGTTCATACCGAGGACAGGCGCGGCCCCGCGCATGGAACGCCGGGCCCGAGGCCCTCTGCCGTCTGCTGTCACCAAAAGGCGCAAATGGGGTTGTTCGGCCATTCTGTGTGTCGAGAAGGAAGCCCTGCCCGATCTTCCCGCGATCGGCCACGGGCGACCCGGACATCACCACCCCACGTCGCCGACAGGGAAAGGTCCGCATGTGATGAACGCAGACGAGCCAGGGGCCGAGAGGGAGCCACGACGACCCGGGGCCGTGCTCGCAGCGACGAGCGTGGCCCTCGCGGCACTCGGTGCGGCGTCGCTGGTCTCGTGCACGAACAACAACGACAACGGCGGTCGGACGGTCAGCCCACGCCCCACACCGCCGAACACCGCGTCGTTCTCGGGCACACCACCCTCCGCTCTGGCATCGCTGGCCCAGTCCGCCGAGGCGTCCGCCCGCGCGTCGGCATCGGCCGCGGAATCCTCTCTCTCGGCCCGCGCCTCCGAGTTCGAGGCCTCGGTGTCCGCCGACACCGCACGCAACGCCACGACCGCCGAGAACGAGCTCAAGCATGTGCAGGGGAGGGGGAACGCACTCTCCGACGTCAGCATGTCCGGCATGCCCAGGACCCAGACCGGTGGTGTCCTCGCCGTCCTGCTCACCATCACCAACAACACCGATCAGAAGGCCTCCTACGCCGTCCAGGTCGACTTCGAGGACGCGGAGGGCCGTGTCGTCGAGACCCGGTACGCCGGTGCGCAGAATCTCGCCCCCGGCCAGAAGGAACAGCCGATCGCCTTCAGCCGCCAGCCCGCCGAGCCGAAGCTGACGCCCCGCCTCGTCAAGGCCCAGCGCTACTGAGCCGGCCAGGCGCCGGCCCGTGGGCTCAGCGGACCCCCGGCCGGGCACATGGCCCCGTCCGAGCCCCCTCCCCTGTCGGGCGGGGGCTCGGGGACGTCCGGTGCGCGGCCGTCGGCTCGGCACCCGCGGGTCGGGGACGCGGTGCCCCTGCCGCTCTCACCCTGACGGCTCGATGGACGTGCGCCGGTGCCCGTGCCCTTCCACGCTGAGAGGAGGCAGCCCGCGTCCGTGCTTTCTCCGACGAGAAGAACGGCGGCCCGCACGAGCGCGTCGTGAAGGAGCTGACAGCTCATGAGACTTGTCGTTGACCTCAACCGGTGTCAGGGCTACGCGCAGTGCGCCTTCCTCGCCCCCGACGTGTTCACGATGCACGGCGACGAGGCACTGATGTACGACCCGCAACCCGACGACGAGCAGCGGAAGAACGTGCGGCGGGCGGCCGAGGCCTGCCCGGTCAGGGCCATCACGGTGGAGTACGGGGACGAGACACTGGCCGCGGGGACGGCGGGTGCCTCCCGTGTCGGTTGACGGATATCTGGAGGCGTTCCGACGCCAAGGGCGCATCGTCGTCGTCGGAGCCTCGCTGGCCGGCCTTCGGGCCGCCGAGACGCTGCGTGACGAGGGGTTCACCGGCACGCTCACGATGATCGGCGACGAGCCCCACGAGCCGTACGACCGGCCGCCGCTGTCCAAGCAGGTCCTGCTGGGCAAAGTGCCCCCCGACCACACGGACCTGCCCCGGAGACGGCCGGTGGACGCCGAGTGGCGGCTCGGCGTGGCCGCGACGGGACTGGACCTGGCGGCCAAGCGGGTGCAGCTCTCCGACGGTGACTCCGTGGAGTACGACCGGCTGCTGATCACGACCGGGGTGCGGGCCCGGCCGTGGCCGCGTGAGCTGGAGGCCGAACTGGACGGGGTGTTCGTGCTGCGCACCCGGGACGACGCGAGAAGACTGCACCACCGGCTGAAGGCCGGACCCCGCGGGGTGCTGGTGATCGGGGCCGGATTCACCGGTTCCGAGATCGCCTCCGCCTGTCGTGAGCGAGGGCTTTCCGTCACGGTGGCGGAGCGCGGCGCGGCGCCATTGGTGGGTGCCCTCGGCGGTGTGGTCGGCGAGGTGGCCGCGGAGCTCCACCGGTCCCACGGCGTCGATCTGCGGTGCGGCGTGCAGGTCACAGGGCTGGAGGGGGACGCCGCGGGCCGGGTGCGCACAGCGCACTTCTCCGACGGCACCGCCGTCGAGGCCGAGGCCGTCGTCGTCGCGCTGGGCGCCACGCGCAACACGGAATGGCTGGCGGACTCCGGGCTCGGTGCCGGTCCACGGGGGATCGCCTGCGACGCCGGATGCCGCGCCTTCGACGTACGGGGCATCGTCACCGACGACGTCTTCGTCGCCGGTGACGTCGCACGCTCCCCGCATCCGCTCTTCGGGTACCAGTTCCTGTCCCTGGAGCACTGGGGCAACGCGGTCGCGCAGGCCGAGATCGCGGCCCACAACATGGTCAGCGCCAGCGCCGACCGCCGTCCCCACCTGTGGATGCCGTCGTTCTGGTCCGCGCAGTTCGGTGTCAACATCAAGTCCGTCGGCGTCCCGCCCATGGCCGACCAGATCATCGTCACCCAAGGGTCCCTCGCCGAACACCGCTTCACGGCGGCCTACGGCCACCAGGGCCGCGTCATCGCGGCCGTCACCTTCGACCAGGCGAAATGGCTCGACTTCTACGAAGGTGAGATCGAGCGGGCCGCACCCTTCCCGCCCGAATTCCCCACCGTCGACCGGCGGCCCGAGGGGATGCAGCCCGTGCCGGCCGGATTCCCCGATCCGTCCCTGCCCAGCCACGGTCCCACCGTCACACTCAGCGGCCACTCGCCGACCGACCGGCGTATCACCTTCACCCCGCGACGCGCCTGACCGCATGCGCCGGGGAGAACGCCGCCCGGCCGCAGCACTCGGAAGGAACCCGCCATGACGTCGGTCGCGCTCCTGCACCGGATCACCGACTTCGCCAATCGCCCCGACCCGTATCCGCTCTACGCGGAGCTCCGCAGGACCCCGGTCGTCCGCGACGAGGCCGGTCCCTACCTGGTCAGCACCTATTGGGAGATCAGAAGTCTGCTGCACGACCCGCGCATCAGCTCGGACGCCCGCAACCTGACCGCCGAGGCCGCCAGGGCCACCGGTCAGGACCAGGACCCGGACCTGCCCCCGAACTTCCTCCGGCTCGATCCTCCCGAGCACGACAGGCTGCGCCGGCTCGCCATGGCCCCCTTCGGCCCCCCGGACACCCCCCGCCGGGTGTACGACATGCACGGAGAGCTCACCGATGTGGTCGCCGGGCTCATCGACGGCTGCCGGGGCAAGGAGCAGATCGATCTCGTCGACGACATCTCCTATCCGTTCCCCGTCACGGTGATCTGCCGTCTGCTGGGCGTCCCGCGCGAGGACGAGAAGCTTTTCCACGAGTGGGCCGACACGATCGCGGCCGGGCCCGACCCCGTCGTCACCGACGAGGAGCGCGAGGCCAAGCTGGACTCCGTCCGGCGGGCGCGCAGGGAGCTGGCCGGCTATCTCGCCGGACTCATCGAAGAGCGCCGCCGCTCGCCCCGCGACGACATGCTGTCCGCCATGGCCGCAGGCCACGGAGCGGACGGGCGGATGTCACCGGTGGAGGCCGTCACCACCTCCGCACTGCTGCTGGTCGCCGGTCATGAGACCACGGTCAACCTCATCACGAACGGCATGCTCACCCTGCTGCGCAACCCGGACGTGCTCCAGCGGCTGCGGGCGGAGCCCGATCTCGCCGCCCCGCTCGTGGAGGAGCTCCTGCGCTTCGAGCCCCCCGTGCAGATGCTGCCGCAGCGCACCACGCTGGCCGACATCGACATCGCCGGAACCATCATCCCCAAGGGCGCGTCGGTCTACCTCATGCTGGCCTCCGGCAGCCGGGACCCCCAGCGATTCACCGACGCCGACCGGTTCATCCCCGACCGCGCGGACAACCAGCACCTGGGCTTCGGGCACGGATTGCACGCCTGCTTCGGCGCTCCCCTGGCCCGGCTCGAGGCCCAACTGGCCCTGACCGCACTGGTCCGCCGGCTCGACGCCCCGCGCCTGGTCGAGGATCCACCCCCCTACCGGCCCAACGCCGTTCTGCGAGGTCCCCGTCATCTGCCCATCGCCATCGGCGGGATCAAGGGCTGAGGAGGACCCGAGCCGGACCACCCGATTCCCCCGCCGTGAGGAGGCGACCGTGGGACACGCCGTGGGCGAGGTGCTGGGTCTGGCGGCCGGTGTGGCGGTCAGCCCGCTCCCCATCGTGGCGATCATCCTGCTGCTGGCCACTCCACGGGGGCGCCTCAACGGCAGTCTTTTCGCCTGCGGCTGGTTGCTGGGCCTCGCGCTGCTCGGCGCGAGCATGCTGGCGGTGGGCGGCTCGGGCGGCGCGTCCGCGAACAAGCACCCGGCGACCTGGGTCGGCGTGCTGAAACTCGTACTGGGGGTGCTGCTGGCCCTGTTCGCCGTCCGTCAGTGGCGCCGCCGGCCGGCCGACGCGGCGCAGGCCCGGCTGCCGAAGTGGATGTCCGCGCTCGACCGCCTCACCCCGCTCAAGGCCCTCGGCCTTGGGCTGCTGCTGTCGGCGGCCAACGCCAAGAACGCCCCTTTGACCCTTGCGGCGGGAGCCTCGATCAGCTCCGCCGGGATCCCCGTTCCCCAGCAGATCGGCTCGCTCGTCGTCTTCGTCGTCATCGCGTCGCTCGGCGTCCTCGCACCGCCCGCCGTCTTCCTCGCCATGGGGGAGCGGGCCCAGGGCGTTCTCGGTACCTGGCGGGACCGGGCCGTGCGGCACAATGCGGCCGTCATGGCCGCCCTGTTCTTCGTCCTCGGACTCAAGCTGCTCGGTGACGGCATCGGCATCCTGGCCTCCTGAACGGGCCCGGAAGGCAGGGGAGGGGTCCGGCGCCCGTCCCGTGCCGGACACGCCCGCGGCCCGGGCCGTGAAGCGCCGGGCCGCGGGGGTCCTCGTCCGATGCGTCCGCGGGAACTACTTGCTGACGGCGAAGCGCATCAGTGCGTGCTCGTCGCCCTGCTTGATCTTTCCCGTCGTATTGATCACTTCGAGCTTCCAACTGCTGCCGACACGCACGGCCTTGGCCACGGCGCAGCCGTTGTCCTGGGTGAGCAGACTGGGCCAGATGTCGGCGACCTGCTGGGAACTGCCCCCGGTCGCGTCGTAGACCTTGAAACTGATGTTGCGCGCCTTCTGGAAGGAACTGCCCTTCTTGAAGGCGGCGGCGACGAACACGATCGACGTGATCTGGGACGGAATACGGGCGAACTCGACTGTCACGGTCTCGTCGTCGCCGTCCCCGCGCCCGGTCTGGTTGTCGCCACTGTGCACCAAGGAGCCGTTGCCCATCGGGTCGAGGGAGTCGAGCCCCGCCAGACGCACCGGGTCCTGACCCTGCATGGCGACCGCGATGAGATCGAGGTCCGTACCGGCCTTGCGGCGGAGCACGCCCATCACACCGCCGCTGGCACCGGCGGTCGGATCCCAGGACACTCCGATGGACAGGTGGGTCACTCCGTTCAGATCAGCGGGGCCGTCTTCCTTCGTGAGCGTAATCATGCGTCGATCATCCTCTTTGCGACGGGGCTGCTACAGGCAAAGTCTGCCTGGAACTCGCGGATTCCACAGGGGCGGTGGACCCGTTGACGTTCCTGCGTTCGAAGTCGGTTCCCGGTCGGGGGAGTTGCCGTAGTCGAGGGGCGCCTGCGGCTCCGCGGCGGGCGGGGGCCGTCGCGCGCATCCGTCCGGGCGGCAGAGGCGTCTACGCCGGTATGGACCCGGAGAAGCCACCGCAGCGTCAGTCAGCCGAGGGCTGCCTGACCGTCGCGATCCGTCTGCCCGTGCGGATCGTCGTGTTCGTCCTGGTCGTACCGGTGCGCATGCTGTGGGACGCCCTGGTCGTCGGCGGGCGGTTCGTGCGCGACATCGTGCTGCGGCCGGTGGGCCACGCCCTGGTGCGGGTGGCATGGGCGGTGCTCGTGTGGCCCTGGGTGACGTTGTGGCGATACGTCCTCGTGCCGCTCGGCCGGGGCATCACCTGGCTGGTCCGTGTGCTCGTCGTCGCACCCGCCCTGTGGTTCCACCGTTACGTCCTTACTCCGTTCGGTCGCGGTGCCGCCCGGGTGTCGCGCGCGATCGGCGCCGGGGCGGTGTGGGTGTACGGCCGTGTGCTGACGCCGGTGGGGCATGTCCTTGCACGGCTGCTCAAGGGTGTGGGGTACGTCCTCACCGCCGTCGGGGCCGGTGTCTGCGCGGTGGTGGTGTCGTTCGTGGGTCATGTGGTCGTCGTACCGGCCGGCCGGCTGTATCGGTATGTGCTGACGCCCTTCGGTCACGGTGTCGTCCGGCTCGTGGACGGGGTCACGCGGCTCGTCCGTGTGATCCTCCACGCCGTCGGCACCGCCCTGTTCCAGGTGCTGTACGTACTGCTCGTGCTGCCCGCGCTCGCCGTCCGGCGCCGGGTCCTCACCCCGGTCGGCCGCGTTCTCGCGGTCGTGGGGCGGGAGATCGCCGCCGCGTTCGGCCACGCCTGGCGCGTCGCCGGACATCTCTCGCTCGCCGTCGGCCGATTTCTCGGCACCCTCCTGCGATGGTTCTTCGTGCAGCCGGTGGGCTGGTTGTACCGGACGGTGCTGACGCCGGTCGGGCACGTGCTGCGCGAGACGGTCCTGCGCCCGGCCGTCGAGGCGGCCCGCAGTGCGGGCCGGGCCACGCGCCAGGCGCTGGCCGCGGCGCGCGAGTCCGCACGGCAGGCCCGCGCCGACCTCCGGCGCATGCTCTTCGGGGACCCGGGGCAGCCACAGGCCGTCTCCCGGCGGGAACCGAAGTCCGGAGAGACACGTACTCTTGGTAGCAGTACGACCGCTCTCACGAAGGACTGAACGACACTGGGCAAGCGACAGCCCGAAGGCCCGCCGCCCGCACCCGCGGTGCAGCGCATCCGACTGCGCTACACCAAGCGCGGCCGCCTCCGGTTCACCAGCCACCGTGACTTCCAGCGCGCCTTCGAGCGTGCGCTGCGCCGTGCCGAGGTGCCGATGGCGTACTCGGCGGGGTTCACGCCGCATCCGAAGGTGTCGTACGCCAATGCCGCACCCACCGGCACGGGCAGTGAGGCGGAGTATCTGGAAATCGCGCTCACCGAGGCGCGCGACCCGGACAAGCTGCGCGAACTCCTCGACGAGTCGCTGCCCACCGGGCTCGACGTCGTCGACGCGGTCGAGGCCCGGACCTCGGGCCTGGCCGACCGGCTGACGGCTTCCGTGTGGGAGTTGCGGCTGGACGGTGTGGACCCGGTGGACGCCCGGCGCGCGGTCGAGGCCTTCAACACGGCCGAGACCGTCGAGGTCCAGCGCATGACCAAGAACGGCGTCCGGACCTTCGATGCCCGGCCCGCCGTCGCAAGCCTTCAGAGCACCGAAAAGCACCGTACGCAGCCCGCCACGGGCCTCGGCTCCGACGGAGCGGCTTCCGTAGCGCACCATGATGGGCCGACGGGCCGGCCCTGTGCGATACTGCGGCTGGTTGTTCGGCACGTGACGCCTGCCGTACGACCCGACGACGTCCTGTCCGGTCTCCGCGCCGTGGCCGACCTGGCGCCGCCGGTCCCCGCAGCGGTGACCAGGCTGGCGCAGGGGCTGTTCGATGAAGAGACCGGCGCGGTGACCGACCCGCTCGCGCCCGACCGCGAGGCAGCAGTGACCGAGCCGATCTCGGCCGCCGCGACTGCCGCCGCGACGGCGCAGAGCTAGGGAAGGTTCCGCGGAGGGACGAACGTCGTAGCGCCGCCCTTGTACTCGGGAGCCACCTGGGTCGGGCAGCGCACCGACCACAAGACTTTCGCCAGGCCGTGCGCGACAAGGCGTACGGAACCGGTGAGACAGGACACAGAAAGCTCCCGTGCGGCGCCCGCGCCCAGGACGGCGGCACCGCGCATCGCGCGAGCCGCGGACGTCACCGGCATCCATGCCGGGCCAGGCGCGGCGCCCGGGAGCCTGACGGGAGATACCCCCGCATGCTCGAACCGATCGAACCCACCGAGGGTTCCGAGAACAACACGCCCAGTGACACCCTGCCCCCGCGCCGCCGCCGTCGTGCCGCGTCGCGTCCGGCGGGACCGCCGGTGATCGCGGCCGACGCAGTAGGCGCCGAGACCGTGACCGTGACGGCGCAGGCCGTCCCTGCGGAGGAGACCGCGGAGGCCGTGGAGGCCCCTGAGGTCGAAGAGATCGAAGAGACCGAAGTGGTGGCCGAGACTCCGGCTGTCGCTGAGCCCGAGGTGGCTGCTCCGGCTCGTACGCGTCGTCGTGCCGCTCGCCGGGCTTCGGCGCCCGCCGGGTCGCCGGAGACCGCCGAGGCGGTCGAGGTGGTGGTGCCCGCAGGTGCCGAGGGTGCCGTCGAGGCGCCTGTGGCTGCCGAGGTCGTTGAGGCTGAGCCCGAGGTGGCTGCTCCGGCTCGTACGCGTCGTCGTGCCGCTCGCCGGGCTTCCGCGCCCGCCGGGTCGCCCGAGACCGGCGAGGCCCCCGAGACCCGTACGTCCGTGGCGGCCGCCGAGCCCCTGGTCGACGAGACGGCCGAGGAGACCCCCGCGGCCGAGGAGGCGGCCCCGCGTCGCGCCCGTCGCCGGGCCGCACGGCGAGTGTCCGCGCCCGCCGGCGCACCCGAGGCCGAGACGCCGGTGGAGGCGCCCGAGGCCGCCGAGACGCCCATGACCGCCGAGGCCGAGCCGGCCGTCACCGATGCGTCCGCCGCGTCGGAGACGGAACCGTCCGCCGAGGAGGCCGCCCCGCGTCGCGGCCGCCGGCGTGCGGCCCGCAAGGCCGCCACCGGATTCTCCGAGCCCGCGCAGTCCGCCGACGACGAGGAGCCGGAGGCCGTGAAGCGGCCCGCGCGGCCCACTGTCGCCGTCTTCCAGGCGCCGGTCTTCACCGAGCCGATGTTCCAGACCCCCGAGCGGGCCGCTGCCGCCGCTGCCGCCGAGGCCGCGGGGCTGGAGGAGAGCGAGGACGAGGCCGAGGTCGAGACCGAGGCCGTCGCACCGCGCCGCCGCCGTCGCCGCCGGGGTGGCGACGAGGAGCCCGTGGCCGTGACGCCCGAGACCACCGACGAGGTGGAGGAGGACGAGGAGGAGCCGGAGGAGTCCGCCGAGGGCGAGGAGACCGAGGAGACCGGTTCCCGTCGTCGCCGTCGTCGCGGTGGCCGTCGTCGGCGCCGTGGTGAGTCGGCCGAGGGCGAGTCCGGGCACGGCGACGAGTCCGAGGAGTTCGCCTCCGAGCAGGCGGAACAGGACGCGGAGGACACCGCCGAGCAGCTCGAGGAGGACGCCGAGGACGCGGAGGAGGACGAGCACCACGAGGATTCCTCGGGTGGCTCCAGCTCCAGCAGCCGTCGCCGTCGTCGGCGCCGTCGGCGGGCCGGTGACTCCGGTGTCGACGCCGAGCCGTCGTCCGACGACCCGGAGCGCACGGTCGTCAAGGTCCGCGAGCCCCGCAAGAAGGACGAGCGGTCCGGCGACGGCACCGACGAGGTGCAGTCCATCAAGGGCTCGACCCGCCTCGAGGCCAAGAAGCAGCGCCGCCGCGAGGGACGTGAGCAGGGCCGCCGCCGTGTCCCGATCATCACCGAGGCCGAGTTCCTGGCCCGGCGCGAGGCCGTCGAGCGTGTGATGGTCGTCCGTCAGAGCGGCGAGCGCACACAGATCGGCGTCCTGGAGGACGGCGTGCTCGTCGAGCACTACGTCAACAAGGAGCAGTCGACCTCCTACGTCGGCAATGTGTACCTCGGCAAGGTGCAGAACGTCCTGCCGTCGATGGAGGCCGCCTTCATCGACATCGGCAAGGGCCGCAACGCCGTCCTGTACGCGGGCGAGGTCAACTTCGAGGCGCTCGGGCTCGCCAACGGCCCGCGGCGCATCGAGTCCGCCCTGAAGTCCGGCCAGTCCGTCCTCGTCCAGGTGACGAAGGACCCGATCGGCCACAAGGGCGCCCGTCTGACCAGCCAGGTGTCCCTGCCCGGCCGTTACCTGGTCTACGTGCCCGAGGGCTCGATGACCGGTATCAGCCGCAAGCTGCCCGACACCGAGCGGGCCCGGCTGAAGACCATCCTCAAGAAGATCGTTCCCGAGGACGCGGGCGTCATCGTGCGCACCGCCGCCGAGGGCGCGAGCGAGGAGGAGCTGCGCCGGGACGTCGAGCGGCTGCAGGCGCAGTGGGAGGAGATCCAGAAGAAGTCGAAGAACGGCGGCAACGCCCCGACGCTGCTGTACGGCGAGCCGGACATGACCGTCCGCGTCGTGCGCGACATCTTCAACGAGGACTTCTCGAAGGTCATCGTCAGCGGTGACGAGGGCTGGGAGACCATCCACGGATACGTCTCGCATGTCGCCCCCGACCTGGCCGAGCGTCTGCAGAGGTGGACCTCCGAGGTCGACGTCTTCGCCACCTACCGGATCGACGAGCAGCTCGCCAAGGCGCTGGACCGCAAGGTCTGGCTGCCCAGCGGCGGTTCGCTGGTGATCGACCGGACCGAGGCGATGGTCGTCATCGACGTCAACACCGGGAAGTTCACCGGTCAGGGCGGCAACCTCGAGGAGACCGTCACCAGGAACAACCTGGAGGCGGCCGAGGAGATCGTCCGTCAGCTGCGGTTGCGCGACCTCGGCGGCATCATCGTCATCGACTTCATCGACATGGTGCTCGAGTCCAACCGGGACCTGGTGCTGCGGCGCCTGCTGGAGTGCCTGGGCCGGGACCGCACCAAGCACCAGGTCGCCGAGGTGACCTCGCTGGGCCTCGTCCAGATGACGCGCAAGCGCGTCGGACAGGGCCTGCTGGAGTCGTTCTCCGAGACCTGCGTGCACTGCAACGGCCGTGGCGTGATCGTGCACATGGACCACGCACCCGCCGCGCCCGGCACCGGCAAGCGCCGCAAGCGCGGCCGGGGCGGCGCGGAGGCCGAGACGCACGAGGCGGCGGTCACGACCGAGGAGATCGCTGAGGCCGAGGAGACCGAGGCCGAGGTGGCCGCCGAGGCGGCGGCACCGGTCGCGATGCCCGAGCCCGAGTTCGCCCCGGACGAGGAGCTGTACAGCAGCGTCGCCGAGGCCGAGGCGGCCGCCTCCCGCGGTCGTACGCGGCGCCGTGCGACCCGTCGTGCGTCGGCTCCCGCGGGTGCTCCCCGCACCGAGGAGCGTGCGCCGAAGTCCCGTACGGACGAGCGTGCGCCGAAGGCCCGGCACGAAGCCGAGGCGGAGCCCGCGGCGGTCGAGGACCCGGTCGTCGAGGCGCCCCCCGCGCCGGCCGAGGAGGAGGCCGCGCCCAAGGGCCGTGCGCGCCGTCGTGCGACCCGCAAGGTGTCGGCGCCCGCCGGTTCGCCCGCGGAGAGCGTGGTGACGGTCGCCGAGACCGAGCCGCAGGCCGAGACGCCGGCCGAACCCGCCGCCGAGCAGGCGGCCGAGCCGGCCGGGGCGACCTCCGAGAGCGCCGCTCCGGCCCGCCCGCGCCGCCGTGCCGTGCGCAAGTCCACCGCGCCCACCTCGTCCGAGGAGACGGCCGTTGTGGTCGTCCAGGCAGCCGAGGCGGCTGGTGAGACCGAGGCCCCGGCCGAGGCCGAGGTGTCGGCGCCGGCCAAGAAGGCGGCGCGTACCACGGCGAAGAAGGCCACGGCGAAGAAGGCCGCCACCAAGAAGGCGACGGCCAAGAAGACCGCAGCCAAGAAGACCGCCGCGAAGAAGACGACGGCCAAGAAGGCGGCGGCGAAGAAGACGGCGGCGGCCGAGCAGCAGGCGCAGCCGGCGGTCTCGGCCACCACGGAGGACTGACCCGGCCCCCGTCCTCGGGGGCCCCACGGGCGAAGAAGCGCGGAACACCGGTGAATTGCCGGTGTTCAGCGCTTCTTTTGTGTGCGGCCGCGCTCTGGCCTTTCATACAAGGTGATCACTTTGCGAACCGGCCGCACCGGAGGCGAGTCAAACCGAGGTATCTCTCCTGTAACCCTGGAGAAAAACTCTGTTCCTTTGCTGGTAATGTGACTTCGGCCTTGGCGTCACCTTGCGTTGACGATGTGCACGCCGGGCCACAGCCGACGTGCCCGCACGCTCCTTGTCGCCCGGCACATCGGCTGTCGTCTCGCACGGGCCTTCTTTGGGGGGAGGCCCTCCGCGAAATCCGTTCGCCGTCACCAGACACGGGCGAACTGTCAGGGATGCGGACACGCGCGCACAAACGCCGTCCCTCCCCGACGCATGCGCAACGTGGTGCGCCCCTCGAGGACGCCGAAGAGGAGGGGGATGTCGTGTCCGACATTCATGAGCCGATACCTGCCGCCAGACCCGTGATCGGCGACGAGGAGATCGAGGCCGCGGTACGCGTCCTGCGCAGCGGCAGGGTGGTACAGGGCCCCGAGGTGGCCGCCTTCGAGGCGGAGTTCGCGGAGTTGGTGGACATGCGGCACTGCGTCGCGGTCAACTCCGGCACCTCGGCGCTGCACCTGACGCTGCTCGCCCTCGGTCTCGGGCCGGGCGACGAGGTCATCGTGCCGTCGTTCTCGTTCGCCGCGTCCGCCAACGCAGTGCGGCTCGTCGGCGCCGACGTGGTCTTCGCCGACATCGAGCCCGACAGCTTCTGCCTGGACCCGGCGGCGGTCGAGGCCGCCATCACGCCGCGCACCGCCGCGATCATGCCGGTCCATCTGTACGGCCACCCCGCGGCGATGGACCGGATCATGGCCATCGCCGAACAGCACGGTCTGGCCGTGGTGGAGGACGCCTGCCAGGCGCACGCCGCCGCACTGCACGGAACGCCGGTCGGGGCCTTCGGCACCGCCGGAACGTTCAGCTTCTACCCGACGAAGAACATGCACAGCCTCGAGGGCGGCATGGTCACCACCGCCGACGCGGAGATCGCCCGCACCCTGCGCCTGCTGCGCAACCAGGGCATGGAGCAGCGCTACGCCAACGAGATCGTCGGCGCCAACATGCGCATGACGGACGTCTCGGCCGCGATCGGCCGGGTCCAGCGCGCCAAGCTCGAGGGCTGGACCGAGCAGCGCATCGCCAACGCCGCCTACCTGAGCGAGCACATCACCGCGCCGAACGTGGTCACGCCGCGGGTCGCCGAGGGCGCCCGGCACGTCTACCACCAGTACACCGTGCGAGTACGGGGCGACCGCGACGCCGCCATGCAGCGCCTCGCCGAGGCCGGCGTCGGCAACGCCGTGTACTATCCCACCCCGATCCACCGGCTGAAGCCGTACTGGGAGCCGGACCAGAAGGCCGGCCGCGTCTGGGACCTGCCCGAGACCGAGCGTGCGGCCGCCGAGGTCGTGTCACTGCCCGTGCACCCCGCCCTGTCCGCGCAGGACCTGGAGCGCATCGTGTCCGCCGTGAACACTCTGGGGGAGGAGCTGTGACCGCTGCCAGAACCCTGCGGGCCGGACTCGTCGGCCTCGGTTCCATGGGGCGTCATCACGCCCGCGTCCTGGCAGGTCTGGAGGGCGTCGACTTCGTCGGCGTCGTCGACCCGATGGGCGACAAGTTCGGCGCCGCCCAGGGCGCGCCGATCCTCGACACGGTCCAGGAACTCATCGCCCTCGGCGTCGACTACGCCGTCGTGGCCTGCCCCACGGCCATGCACGAGGAGGTCGGCCTGCAGCTCGCGGAGGCCGGCGTCTGCGCGCTGATCGAGAAGCCGGTCGCCGCCACCGTGGAAGGAGCGCGGCGCCTCGTCGAGGCCTTCGAATCGCGCGGCCTGGTGGCCGGTGTCGGACACATCGAGCGGTTCAACCCCGCGCTGCGCTCGCTGCGGGCCCGTCTGGAGGCCGGCGAACTCGGCGACGTCTACCAGGTCGTCACCCGGCGCCAGGGCCCCTTCCCGCACCGCATCGCGGACGTCGGCGTGGTCAAGGACCTCGCCACCCACGACATCGACCTCACCGGCTGGGTGACGGGTCGCGAGTACGTGTCCATCGCCGCGCACACCGTCTCCAAGAGCGGTCGCGAGCACGAGGACATGGTCTCCGCGGTCGGCCGCCTCGACGACGGCACCATGGTCAACCACCTGGTCAACTGGCTGAGCCCGCTCAAGGAGCGCTTCACCTCGGTCACCGGTGAACGCGGATGCTTCATCGCCGACACCCTGACCGCGGACCTGACGTTCCACTCCAACGCCGCGATGGCGACCGAGTGGGAGGCGCTCCAGGCCTTCCGCGGGGTCTCCGAGGGTGACATGATCCGCTACGCCATCCAGAAGCGCGAACCGCTCCTCGTCGAGCACGAGCTCTTCCGCGACGCCGTACTCGGCAGGCCCGCCGACATCTGCACGCTCCGGCAGGGGACGCGGACGGTGGAAGTGGCGGCGGCGGTACTGGAGTCGGCGTTGGACAACCGCAGTGTTTCGCTCGAGTCGGAGGACCTGGCTTTCCATGGCCGTTGAGCACCGGCGGTGGTACCGGGCCGACTGCTCCGCAATTCTGCGCGTTCTTCCCCTCAGCGCCCGGCGGTCCACGGCCGCGGGAGACCAGGAGCCGGAAAATGAGCACCGCACCTGATGTCAGCGTGATCGTCGCTGTCTACAACACCATGCCCTACCTGACGGAGTGCCTGGACTCCCTTCTCGGGCAGAGCATCGGCCGGGACCGGCTGGAGATCGTCGCCGTCGACGACGGCTCCACGGACGACAGCGGCGCCGAACTCGATCGCTTCGCGGCCGAGTACCCGGACACCGTGAAGGTGCTCCACCAGGCCAACTCCGGGGGCCCCGCGGCCCCCAGCAACCGGGCGCTGGACATCGCCACGGGCCGCTACGTCTACTTCATCGGCTCCGACGACCACCTCGGCGAGGAGGCGCTGGAGCGCATGGTGGGCTGCGCCGACGAGCACGGCTCGGACGTGGTGGTCGGCAAGATGGTGGGCACCAACGGGCGTTACGTCCACCAGGCGCTCTACAAGGAGAACAACCCGGACATCGGGCTCACCGACTCCGCGCTGCCCTGGACCCTCGCCAACACCAAACTGTTCCGGCGGGAGCTGGTCGAGGCGCACAAGCTGCGCTTCCCCGAGAACCTGCCCGTGGGCAGCGACCAGCCCTTCACCATCGAGGCGTGTGTGCGCGCCCGGAAGATCTCGGTGGTGGCCGACTACACCTGCTACTACGCGGTCAAGCGGGGCGACGCCAGCAACATCACCTACCGGGCTGACCACATGGCCCGGCTGCGCTGCACCGCCGAGATCATGGACTTCACGGCCGGGCTGATCGAGGAAGGTCCGCAACGGGACGCCGTCCTGCGCCGGCACTTCACCTGGGAGCTGGCCAAGCTCGTCCAGGACGACTTCCCGGCGCTGGACCGCGCCCTGCAGAAGGACATCTGCGCGGGCATCGGGAAGCTCGCCGACACCTACTTCACCGCCGGGATCCGCGACGCCATGGACGTCAAGCGCCGCGTGCGCATCGCGCTGGCCCGGGCCGGGGCGGTGGACGAGCTGTGCGAGGCGATCACCTCCGAGAAGGAGGACGGCGCACCTCCGTTCGTCGTCGAGGGCGACCGCGCATACGCCCGCTACCCCGGGTTCCGCAACCCGCTGATCGGCGTGCCCGACCGGGTCTACGAACTCGTGGGCGAGGCGGTTCCGGGACGGCTCGCCAAGGGCACGGAACTGCTCGCCTCGGTATGGGAGCAGCAGGGCGAAGGACTGACCTACACGGCCTCCGTCAGGGTGCCCGTCCTCGGTGACGTCGACGGCGCCTCCCTGCGGCTCGCCCAGGGCGCCATGCCCAAGTCGGCGGACAAGCCCGGGGCCAGGAAGCTGTCGGCCGACCACAGCCTGCCGGAGGCCACGGGCCGGTGCACGACCGAACCGGCCGAGGACGGTGGCGCCACCGTGCTGCACGCCCGGCTCCCGCTGGAGAGACGCACCGGCAAACTGGGCGTCCGCGTGTATCTGGACGTCGCCGGTTCGACATACGAGATCCCCGTGCGCGGCAAGGACAAGCCCATGCCGCTGTCCCGCCGGTGGGGCCACGCGGAGGACCCCTACCGGGCGGCGGCCCTGGTGAACGACAAGGGGCGCGTGGTGATCTCCACGGCTCGGATGTTCCCGCCGAAGCAGTCATTGGCCTCCCGGGCGAAGGCGGCCCTCGCCCGTCGCCTGAACTCCCGCTCCGTCGGCTCGAAGCCGAATGGTGCGAAGCAGCCGAACGGTTCCAAAAGGAAGTAGCCACCGTCCATGAACATCTGTGTAGTAGCGCTCGGCAAGATCGGGCTTCCGCTGGCGGTGCAGTTCGCCTCCAAGGGCCACCGGGTCATCGGCGCGGACGTCAACGAGAAGGTCGTCGAGCTGGTCAACGCCGGCACCGAGCCGTTCCCCGGTGAGCACGACCTGGACGTCAAGCTCAAGCAGGCGGTCGACGCCGGGCTGCTGAGCGCGACCACGGACACCGCGTCCGCGGTCGCCGAGTCCGAGGCCGTCGTCGTGGTCGTGCCGCTGTTCGTGGACGCCGAAGGTGTGCCGGACTTCGGCTGGATGGACGCGGCCACGAAGGCGATCGCCCAGGGCCTCAAGCCCGGCACGCTCGTCTCCTACGAGACCACGCTGCCGGTCGGCACGACGCGTACCCGCTGGGCGCCGATGCTGGCCGAGGGCTCGGGTCTGACCCCGGGTGAGGACTTCCACGTGGTCTTCTCGCCGGAGCGGGTCCTCACGGGCCGTGTCTTCGCCGACCTGCGCCGCTACCCGAAGCTGGTCGGCGGCATCGACGAGGCGTCGACGGCCCGCGGTGTGGAGTTCTACGAGCAGGTCCTCGACTTCGACGAGCGCGCGGACCTGCCACAGGCGAACGGCGTCTGGGACCTGGGAACCGCCGAGGCCTCGGAGCTCGCCAAGCTCGCCGAGACCACCTATCGGGACGTCAACATCGGCCTGGCCAACCAGTTCGCACGCTTCGCCGACAGCAACGGCATCGACGTCAAGAAGGTCATCGAGGCCTGCAACTCGCAGCCCTACAGCCACATCCACCAGCCGGGCATCGCCGTCGGCGGCCACTGCATCCCGATCTACCCGCGGATGTACCTGTGGAACGACCCGGCCGCCACCGTCGTGCGCTCAGCCCGCGAGGCGAACGCCGCGATGCCGCAGTACGCGGTGGACCTGCTGGCGGCCGCGTACGGCGAACTGACCGGTGTGAACGTCCTCGTGCTGGGCGCGGCCTACCGCGGCGGCGTGAAGGAGACTGCGTTCTCGGGTGTCTTCCCGACGGTCGAGGCGCTCAAGGCGCGCGGTGCCGTCCCCTTCGTCTCGGACCCGATGTACACGGCCGAGGAGCTGACGGCGCTCGGTCTCACCCCGCACGCCGGCGAGACGGTCACCGCGGCGATCCTCCAGGCCGACCACGCCGAGTACCGCGAGCTGACCCCGGCCGACCTCCCGGACGTCACGGTCCTGGTCGACGGCCGCCGTACGACGGACCCGGAGGCCTGGAAGGGCGTGCGCAGGGTCGTCATCGGCGGCTGAGGACACGCGTACGCAATGATCTTGTGGCCCCGCCCCGCGTACACCGGGGTGGGGCCCATGTGTAGAAGGGTTTCCCATGACCTGGCTGATCACGGGCGGTGCCGGCTTCATCGGCTCGCATGTCGTGAGGTCGATGACGGACGGCGGCGAGCGCGTCGTCGTCCTCGACGACCTGAGCACGGGCCGGGCCGAGCGGCTGCCGGACGGCGTTCCGCTCGAGGTCGGCACGGTGCTCGACCGTTCCGTCGTGGACCGGGTGCTGCGTGAGCACGCCGTCACCGGCATCGTGCACATCGCGGGCAAGAAGCAGGTGGCCGAGTCCGTGGAGCGGCCGCTGTACTACTACCGCGAGAACGTGGAGGGCCTGCGGGTCCTTCTTGACTCGGCCGTCGCCGCGGGCGTCGGCCGCTTCCTCTTCTCCTCCTCCGCCGCCGTGTACGGCATGCCCGACGTCGACCTCGTCACCGAGAAGACGCCGTGCGCGCCGATCAACCCGTACGGCGAGACCAAGCTCGTCGGCGAGTGGCTCGTGACCGCGGTGGGCGGTCGGCACGGGATGGCGACGGCCTCGCTGCGCTATTTCAACGTGGCGGGCGCGGCCACGCCCGGTCTGGGTGACGACGGAGTCTTCAACCTCGTCCCCATGGTCTTCGAACGCCTCACCGCCGGTGAGCAGCCGCGCATCTTCGGCGACGACTACCCGACCCCCGACGGCACCTGCATCCGCGACTACATCCACGTCGAGGACATCGCATCGGCGCACCTCGCGGCCGCCCGCAGGCTCGTCGCCGACCCGGACGCCCGGTTGATCCTCAACGTCGGCCGCGGCGAAGGGGTTTCCGTGGCGGAGATGGTAGACATCATCCAGGACGTCACCGGCCGCACCGACTCGGAGCCACGGGTCTGCGAGCGCCGCGCCGGGGATCCGGCCCGGGTCGTCGCCTCCGCCGACCTCGTCCGTGACGAGCTCGGTTGGAGCGCGCGGCACGGGGTCCGGGAGATGGTGGAGTCGGCCTGGGCGGGCTGGCAGCTGCGTCACCCGTAGGCCCCGTCTGCGGAGAGTCGTACAGGGAAAGGCCCCGGGACACTCCCGGGGCCTTTCCCTGTCGTAGGCGTCTCAGCTGTCGCCGAGGAACAGTTCCTCGAAGTGCTTCCGCACCACGGGCCAGTCCCAGACGGTCAGCGCGTGCTCGGTCGCGCTCTCGCCCGCGCTGCGCCAGGCCTCCTCGGTGGCCGTCGTCTTCAGGATCCGCTCGGCCGCCTCCTCGGGGGAGCCCACGACCCAGCCTTCCGGGTACAGGGTGCGGGCGCTGTTGGGCTTGCCCGCGTAGAACGGCCAGTCGCGGACGACCGGGACGGCACCGCTGGCCGCGCCCTCCATCACACCGACGTGGCAGCCCTCGCGCACCGAGGAACTGAGGATCGTGCCGATGTCGACGAGCTTGGAGGGGACGTCGTCCGTCGGGCCGAGGCGGACGACCGCTCCTGACTCCTCCAGCGGCGCGAGCTCCTTCTCGAACTCGCGCAGGTATTCGCGCGTGGCCCGGCTGGTCTTCGGGTCCATGTCGCCTCCGACCAGGATCAGCCGGTAGCGCTCGTCGTGCTTGCGCACCCGCTCCAGGACGTCGACGGCCCACTTGGGGTCCTTGGCGACCTGGCTGATGCCGATCAGGCCGAGATTGAAGCGGGCCTCGGCCGGCTTGGGCCGGTTGAAGCCCGACAAATCCATGGCGTTGTCGAGCACGTGGAAGCGCGGAGCCTGCTCGCCGCGCAGCATGGGGACGAGCGAGGTGGTGAGGTCGCGTACGTGCGGCGCGACGAAGACGAGGTCGTCGACGCGCGAGAAGTCCGTCAGGTGCGGCCAGCGTGTGAACGCCTCGTAGCTGTGCAGCCGTACGATCACCCGGGTATCGCCCGGATCGATGGTGGTGAGCATGCCGGCGGGACCTGCCGCCCACTCGAGGAAGACCGTGTCGGCCCAGTCGAGGTGAGGGCGCATCAGCCGCTCGACCTCTTCCTGATAGTCGCTGGTGCCGTCCGACAGCCGGTCCACGAGCATCCGCTTCGCGGCCCACGAGATCCGCTTCAGATGCTTCGATTCGGCCAGATCGAGATAGCGGAGCTCGACGCCCCGATGGTTGCCGAGGTGCTCCCGGATGAGATGCAGGAAGTTGTCGTTGGCGCTGGTGGTCACCAGCAGTCGCAGCGGGCGGTCCGCAGGGGCCGGGGAGGCGGGTACGCGTCGGCCGCGGGGGCGGCTGACGGCCTGCATCGCCTTCGAGCGGTACAGCGGTGCCACATAACCCGCAGCGTCCTTCGCCAACGGTGACGACAACTGGTCGATGTGCAGCACCCGGTGGAAGCCCAGGAACAGCGCGCGGTTCAGCGCCTCTGCCGCCGTCTCGAGCCGACCGTCGGCGAACTCGGCATCCGCGTACGACAGCTGAGCCGCCACGGCCTTGCCGGGATCACGGGGGCTGCTGCCCTTCTTGATCTCCTGCATCACGGCCTCGTCGAGCAGCTCCGCCTTGAGCGCGAGGTCCGAGATCTTGGAGGCGGCCTCCGTGAGGGCCAGGGCGGCTCCACTCGTGCGCCCCGCCCACTGCATGCCTTCGGCGACATAGCGGGATGTCGCGGCGCGCACCTTGACCGGCATGCCGGGCGCGGTGATGGCGGTACGCCACAGCCGGGCACCGATCCCGGAGCGCATCACGGGCCGGGCGGTCGCGGTGCGCACGAGTGCGGTCGGCAGGCCGTCGACGCTGCGGCGTACATCACGGGCGACCACGTTCAGCGGCGGAAGGACCGAAGCACGGCGTGCCGGGCGGTTCTCCTGAGCCTGCAGGGTCTCCACCGCCTTCAGCGCGGGCGCGAGGCCGAACCTGGCGGCGGCGTCGCGGTTGTACTCGCTCAGCCGCCACACGGTGTACACGGCGTTCGCGTCGAGAGCGACGAGCACGTCGGCCCTGCGGGCCCGGTCGCGCAGCCACGAGTCGCGCTGCGCCTGCATCCACACGCGCACGCTCCGCGAGGACGCCTGCGCGCGGCGGCGCAGTGCCTGGCTGCGGTGGTTCAGGTTGCGGGGCAGTTGGTGCCGTCCGGCCAGCTCCAGGGCGGCGACATCCTCGGTGACAGCCTCGGCGTCGAGGTGGAACGTGGCCCCGAGGTACACGTGCGCGCCCTGGGCGTTGAACTTGCGCACGGAGTCGGCGAGTACGCCGAACTGCGGCCTGGAAGAGGCGACGAGCAGGACTTCGGTCACGAGGTGGATCCTCCGGCGGCTATCGACGTACCGGCGCGCTCGGCAGCGAACTCCTCGACGAGGTTCTTCACGGCGACGGACATCAGAGCCTCACGCGTGAATTGGTCCGCGTGGGCCATGGCTTCGGCGTGCATGTCGTCGGTCGTCTCCGTCGCCATGTGGGCGGCCTCGACGAACGACTCGGTCAGACCCTCCTCGTCGATGCCGACGGCACCGGTCCACAGCGGATGGCCCCTCAGCACGTTCGACGCGTCGTGCTCGACGGCGTGGGCCGAGACGATCGGCAGACCGGTCGCCATGTATTCGTAGACCTTGCCGGAGGTGACGTACCGGCCGCCGATCAGGATCAGCACCATGGCGTCCCACCCGGCGTAGATGGAGGCGACCTCGGCCTTTGCGGCGGGCCCGCCGAAGAAGACCCCGTCGACCTCGGCCTGCTTGAGAATCTCGGTGTGGCGATTCGCCTCGCGACCCGCTCCGGCGCCTATGTGACCCCGCAGTTCGAAGCGCGCGTTGGCCAGCAGGGGCTCCTTCTTGCGCGCCGCACGCCAGGCGTTCAGCACCGTCTCCAGGTGGCTGGTGGTGAAGTTCACCGTACCGAGATAGCCGAAGACCAGGCCCGACTCGAGGTCCGGGCTGTGGACACGCCCCGGCGAACTGTCCGCGTCGTAGCCGTTGCGCACGACGTGCACGCGAGCCGCGAAGTCCGGGTAGCGCGCGCGGTAGTGGTCGGCGATCGGATCGTTGACCACCCAGAGGGACACCGCGTGCTCGAGCACCTTCAGCTCCCAGCGGCCCTCCTCGGAGTCCCGGGAGAACGCCTCGACACCCTCGACGACGTCGATGGACCAGCCGTCGCGGAAGTCCACGGC